>Ga0265327_10000697_pt1 | contig 53480 bp, 41 predicted proteins | sample 41621metaG_FD_202089 | JGI IMG/M metagenome (GOLD analysis project Ga0265327, IMG submission 202089) | Rhizosphere microbial communities from Carex aquatilis grown in University of Washington, Seatle, WA, United States - 4-16-21 metaG | ecosystem: Host-associated > Plants > Roots > Rhizosphere... | reverse complement strand
AAAATGCCCCAGAAAATGTGAAGGGGCTTTAGCCCTTTTTATCGATTTAATGATCCAATATAGTTGCCCCGTGCCTTTAGGGTTCCCCGCCGAAGCTATACAGCGAAGGAGGACCGGGGTTGAAAATGCCCCCGAAAATGTGAAGGGGCTTTAGCCCTTTTTATTAATTTAATAATCCAATGTAGTTGCCCCGTGCCTTTAGGGTTCCCCGCCGAAGCTATACAGCGAAGGAGGGCCGGGGTTGAAAATGCCCCCGAAAATGTGAAGGGGCTTTCGCCCTTTTTATTGATTTAATGATCCAATATAGTTGCTCCGTGCCTTTAGGGTTCCCCGCCGAAGCTATACAGCGAAGGAGGGCCGGGGTTGAAAATGCCCGCCTTAGATCATTTACCCGGATCAATCTCCCGGTCCAAAGGCCGGATGTATAATAAGGGTACCACGATATACAAGAGGTATGCCGACTTCACCGACCACCAACTGATCAGTGCCGCGATCAGATAAAGCAATGGACCGCCAAAGAAGGACAATCTTACATTGCGTTTTACGATTCGAGCATCGTATCCAGGCCTTAAAAATTTCCGGGTGATATAGGAATATAAAAAGGCCAGCATCAGCGCCATCATGGCGGTTGTAGCTCCCCAAAAGGTTATGATTAATGGGGATAATGGATATTCACCCAATAACGCCGTTGGGAATGGAAGCAGGCAAACAAAAAACAATAAAAAAGCATTGATCCAAACAAGGTTGTAATCTGCTTCTGTACTCATTAAGAGAATATGATGATGATGCATCCAGATCAGGGAAACAAAAAAGAAACTGGCAATCCAGCTAAATATCTTGGGAGCCAGTACCACCAGACTGTTAATGATATTTTGGGTTACCTCCGGATGCTCCATATGCGGCACCTTCAACTCCAGAACCAGCAAGGTGATAACTATAGCAAACACAGCATCACTGTAAGTTTCCAGTCGATGCTTGGGAAATATCCATCTCTTGTAAGAAGTAGACATAGGCTCTATGTATCAATAAGACTGCCAATATAGTGCAGAATTTATTTATAACATAGGCTCAACGATGCACTTTGGATCGGAAGTAGTCCAAGGTCCTGATCAGGCCTTCCTTACGATCCACGGTTGGCTCCCAACCTAAAATTGCTTTGGCTTTGGTAATATCTGGTTGCCGTTGTTTGGGATCGTCCTGCGGTAAAGCCTGATAAATTATTTTGGATGCCCCTCCGATCAGTTGCTGTACTTCCTCGGCAAATTCCTGTAAGGTGATTTCTGCAGGGTTTCCGATATTAACCGGAAGGTGATAGTCAGAAAGCAATAATCGATAAATACCTTCAACCAGATCATCCACATAACAAAAGGAGCGGGTCTGAGAGCCATCCCCGAATACGGTGATATCCTCGCCTTTCAGAGCCTGGCTCATAAAGGTTGGTAATGCACGACCATCATCCAGTCGCATCCGGGGACCGTAGGTATTGAAGATGCGGATGATCCTGGTTTCCAGGCCATGATAATTATGATAGGCCATGGTGATGCTTTCCATAAAGCGCTTGGCTTCATCATATACCCCCCGGGGGCCTATAGGATTGACATTACCCCAGTACTCCTCCGTTTGAGGATGTACCAAAGGATCGCCATAAACCTCCGAAGTAGAGGCAACCAGTATCCGCGCATTCTTTGCTTTTGCCAAACCTAAAAGATTGTGGGTTCCTAGTGAACTGACCTTCAGGGTTTGGATCGGCATCCTGAGATAATCGATCGGCGAAGCGGGAGAGGCGAAATGAAGGATATAATCTACCGGTCCAGGAACATGAACGAACTTACTGACGTCATGATGGTAAAAGGAGAACTGCTCCAGCGGGAATAAGTGTTCAATATTGCGGATATTCCCGGTGAGCAAATTATCCATGGCGAGCACGGTATACCCTTCTTTAATAAAGCGATCACAAAGATGGGAGCCCAGAAAACCAGCAGCACCCGTAATTAATATGCGTTTGCGTGGTGGAGTTGCATCCGTATTTTGGTTCAGGCTGCTCATAATGGTACTTGGCTTCGTAATCAGGAATTGAAAAAAGATCTAAGGTTTCTGTAGGGCTGTGTTTGGCTTAAAGTCCCCGGCTATGAACAATTTTTTCAGGCTGGGCTTCTATTTCAGGGCGCAGATGATCATGAACCACTTTACGGCCGATGCTTTCATAGTAGAAATCGAGGCTTTCCATTTTTTCAATGGTGTAGACATTCCGGCCATCAAAAATGGCTGGGAATGCCAGACTTTGATACATCCGTTTGAAATCGGGATTGCGGAATTCGCTCCATTCGGTAACGACACTCAGAGCATGTGCCCCTTCCAGGGCATCATATTGATCCGTGGCAAAGTAAATGCTGTCGCCAAGAATGCGCCGCACATTCTCCGTTGCTTCCGGATCAAAGGCACGAACGCGGGCCCCTGCCTGCACTAATTCGCGGATCAATTCCAATGCGGGTGCCTCGCGAATATCATCGGTTTCAGGTTTGAAAGCCAATCCCCAAACGGCAATGATTCGTCCATGAAGATCTGAACCAAAATATTCCCGGATCTTGGTGCCCAGGCGTTGCTTTTGCTGTTCGTTGACCTCCATGACCGTTTCCACGATCCGGAAATTATAGTCGAGTTCACGGGCTGTGCGGGCCAGAGCCTGAACATCCTTAGGGAAGCAAGAACCACCATAGCCAACTCCGGGAAAGAGAAAACGCTTACCAATACGTGAATCAGAACCGATTCCGATGCGAACATGATCCACATTGGCCCCTGCTTTTTCGCAGAGATTCGCCATTTCATTCATGAAGGATATCCGCATAGCCAGGTAGGCATTGGCGGCATATTTGGTCATCTCTGCGCTCCGCTCATCCATAAAATATACCGGGTTGCCCTGGCGAACGAACGGTCCGTATAATTCCTCCATCAGCTTTTTAGCCCGCTCGGAGGTAGTACCGATTACGACCCGGTCCGGTTTCAGGAAATCCTCCACCGCAACGCCTTCCCGCAGAAATTCGGGGTTGGACACTACATCAAATAAAGAGCGATCCAGGCGAGCCGCAAGAACGGCTGTAACCTGTTCGGCAGTACCTACGGGAACCGTACTCTTATTGACAATAACCAGATAGTCCTTGATAATCGCTCCAAGCTTATCTGCCACATCCAGAACAAATTGAAGATCGGCGGCACCATCCACTCCCGGCGGCGTTGGCAACGCCAGGAATACAATCTGCGCTTTGGCAATGCCTTCTTCCAGGGAAGTACTAAAAGTCAGGCGGCCTTCCTTGATATTTCGTTGAAGGAGGGTATCCAGGCCCGGTTCATAGATCGGGGAAATTCCCGCTTTAAGCTTGGCGATCTTGTCCTGGTCGATATCAATACAAACGACATCATTGCCGGTCTCGGCAAAACAGGTGCCGCTTACCAGTCCTACATATCCCGTCCCTATAATAGTAATATTCATATGAACTTATCGCTTTCAAAACGTGTGCAAAAGTAACCGTTGTTAACGGTGGTGCGTAAAATTTAATGGCAATAAACTTTCCCCCTTTCCTTAAACCTATTTAGTCCATCTTCGTCAGAGTACCAATAAAAACAAATATTCCATGAAATTCAGTTCAAAAACAGCTTTGGCAGCAAGCCTTATCATAGCCATTTCGCTTTTAAGCTTTACTGCCTGCCGTAAAGCTTCGGATACCGAGGATACCGGATATGCTACCGATCATGCTACCTTGGAAAAGACCTTTTCCGATGCCCAGAGCATCACGGATGAAGCAGGTTCCGATGGCAGCCTTACAAACTATAAGGTCGTTGGTTCCACCAATACCATCTTAAGTAGCTGTGCTACGGTAACGAATGATACTACAGTAAGCCCGCATAAGCTGACCGTAGATTTCGGGACAAGCAATTGTCTTTGCAATGATGGGGTATATCGCCGGGGGCAAATCATTGTCACTTATTTAGGGAGGTACAAAGACATTGGAAGCACCCACACGATCACCTTCAACAATTATTTCCAGAATGACAATGGGGTTAGTGGCACCAAAACCGTTTCCTATACTACGAATGATGCGGCTGGCAATCCCGTGTATAATATCTCTGTAACCGGGCAAATTGTTCTCGCAAACAGTGCCGGAACCATCTCATGGACCAGTACCCGCACACGGACCTGGTTGAGTGGTTACACTACAAAATCCTGGAGCGATGATGTGTATGAGATCAGTGGCAATGGTACTATCACCCGTGCCAATGGTAAAACATTTGACATGTTGATCACAACGCCACTTCATATTGCTATGGATTGTCGCTGGATCGAAAGTGGAGTCGTACAAATAACACCATCTGGTGCCACAGCAAGGATCCTGGATTATGGGAATGGCACTTGTGATGCCCAAGCCAATTACACGGTTAATGGCAAAACTTATTCCGTTACGCTTCGTTAATAAATCACCTTCCCCACCACAAAAAAACCGGCTTTCAGTGCCGGTTTTTTTGTGGGGTCAACGGAATGGGGTAACATAATCTGGTACATCCGATGATGGTACTTCCAATGTTTTCTTTGTCCCCGCCGAATGGCGGGGACAAAGAAAACCGGATGTAAATGCATACAGTGGACAGCAGTAGGGTCAACACCTTGGGTAAAATAAGATTGCTGGAATAGCTATTGGTCAAAAGACATAACAGCGGCGGTGAGTTTGGACTGAATTAGGCCCAAATAAGGTCCAAATATGGCTCAAAGGTATGGCAGTACGTGTACGGCTCCTCCTTTCCTGATTTTTAGAACCTTCACTTTACTCTGACTTTAATTCCCCGAATACTGGTGTACTAGAATTTGCGTTCAAATCCCCTCCAGACATATATTTTCAAAATTCTTTGACAGTACTGGCGCGGCTTACACCCTGGTGGCGCCACTACCGCCCCCAAATAAATGGCATGGGTATTACGTCTATGATTTGAATACTCAAAAAAAACATTTCACTCAAATCATTTAACTATGAACAGGCAATCAGGTCCCACCATGCTACAGGCAACTCTGGGCGATATCACTTATTACAAACGCAATGGCGTTTTCCTGGTTAAACGGAAAAGTGCCGTCTCCAGGTCCCGACTCAAGAACAGTCCGCAATATGCTGCTTTCCGGCAACATCAGAAGGATTTTAGCCTTGCCGCAACAGGCGGTAAATTAATTCGGAATGCCTTTAGGAGTCTGGTGGCGCCAGTAGCTGATCCTATTTGTGTGTCCCGGATGACGGCGAATGTGCTGAAGGTGGTCCAGTCCGATCTTGCAAATCCTGCAGGAGAACGAAGCATTCTGAATGGAGATCTTAAGCTGCTTAAGGGGTTTGAATTCAATGCGGGATGCGCTTTGGACCATGTATTTTTGGCACCGATACAACTTAGTAAAGATCCGGCGAATGCGGCTGCAAGCCTTGAAATAGCGTCCTTCAATCCGTCCAAACAGCTTCGTTCACCCAAGGCCGCCAGCCATTTCCAATTGGTCTTTGGAATGGCATCTTTCGATTTTAGCACGGGCAGTTACCTGTCAACGTTTGCCGAAACCCAGCCGATTCCAGTTGATTCCAAAAACAGCACTCCCCTGTCCTTAAGTGGCACTTTGGACACTTCCAACAGGGGTACTTTGATCCTGGTAGTAGGCGTAAGGTTTAGTCAATGGATCGGCGGGGTTTATGAGCCTGTTTTGAATTCGGAATTCCAAGCATTGAGGATCGTGGAGGTAATAAGGGCGGTGGATTCCAGTCAGCTGGAGATGGAGAATGGAGATGTTGTTAAGCCGGAATTAAACCGAATTGAAGCGAGTAGAAATCCTTACCGGAATAGTAATCCAGGAACAAATAAGCTGACCTTAGCATTCTCGCCCTCCATAGCTTCCAGCAACCATGGGCCCCGATGGCAGCGTAAAGGATCCTACACCTTCCATTTCATCCATCTTCAATCCATTGCAAGCTGCAACAACCGACAGGCCTCAACAATATCCTCATCAGCAATATTCAGTGGCGGTGCAATCCGGATGCATTCCGGTGCAAACAGGAACCAGTCGGAAAACAAGCCCAAAGTATTGGCTTTGGCTAATACCCGGATTACCCCCTCACTATCTTCAAGTTCAATGGCCATCAATAATCCTTTATGCCGTATCGTGCGGATGGATGGATGTACTAATTGTTTTGTAAAAAGCTGCGCCTTTCCTTCAACCTTTTCGATCCCGCCCGGTTCCAGCAAAACTTGCAGCGATGCCATACCAGCCGCACAACTCAATGGATGCCCCCCGAATGTTGTGATATGCCCCAATACCGGATCATGGGCCAGCAATTGCATATGATCATGAGCGGCTACAAATGCCCCTAAAGGAAGTCCTCCACCTAAAGCTTTTCCGAGAAGCAGAATATCCGGAATGACCCCATAATGCTCAAAACCCCAGAGTTTCCCGGTTCTGCCAAAGCCACACTGGATTTCATCCATGACCAGTAAGGCTCCGGTTTCCGTGCATTTCTGACGAACTGCAAGGATCCAATCTTTATTGGGTTCGATCACTCCCTTTTCCGCCTGTACCGTTTCAATAAAAACAGCGGCGGTTTGTTCTGTGATTGCCTTAATAAACTGAGGACTGTTATAGATCTCCTGGGTAACACCCGGCATCAAAGGCCGGAAGGCCTGCTTCCAGTACTCATCCCCCATAATTGCCAAGGCGCCGGTGGTATTTCCATGATAACTATGAAATGCTGACAGTAAATGGGTACGCCGGGTGATCCGCCGACTTAGTTTAATAGCGCCTTCGGTTGCTTCCGCCCCGCTATTGGTGAAGTACACACAATCCAGGGATGGAGGAAGATGTTCACATAGTGCTTGCGCATAGTACACCTGCGGGCTTTGAATGGTTTCACCATAGACCATTACATGCAGATAAGCATCCATTTGCTTTTGGATAGCCTGAAGTACTGCAGGATGTCGGTGACCGGTATTACAAACAGAAATACCCCCAATCAGGTCGATATAAACCTTGCCATCTGCATCCCATAGGCGGGAGCCTTCTGCCTTTACAATATGCGTTGCAATAGGAGCCGGAGAGGTCGGTGCAAGATGTCGCTGAAAAAGCTGTCGGGTATTCATTTACCTGCAAAGGAACTACGTTTTGCTGGTAGGCCATGCGTATTCTGAACCTGGAAGAACAAACCTTATAGCTGTTCCGAGACACTGGCGGCATGTTTCAGCACTTTTGCCTCCACATAAAAGATGATTTCTTCCGCAATATTCTTCAGTTGATCCCCTACCCGTTCGATCCTGCGAATGATGGAAAGAACATACAAGGCTTCATCCAGGGCCTCGGGATTATTATGGATACAGATGCCGACATTCTTATTACCCAGGCTATTGATCTCATCCAAAACCTCATCCATCTTAAAGACGGAACGGGCAAGGATGGTATTTTCATTTTCAAAGGAGATCCGGGTATCGGTCATCATTTGAAAAGTCACTTCATACATCTCCAGGAGTTGCGTCTGCTGAAGGACTTTGGTATCAAATTTATTGGCGGACTCCAGGATGTATTTAGCGATCCCTTCGGCTATATCACCTATACGTTCCAGGTTGGAATTGATTTTTAGGACAGCCAGAATGAACCGAAGGTCAATGGCTACCGGCGAATAGAGTGCCAGAATATTTTCACAATCAAGGTCTATTTTGAGTTCATAGCCATTTACACGCTTTTCTTTCAGGCAAATCTCCCGGGCCAGATCCTGGTCAAAGCTGATCATAGCCTTATGGGATTTAATCAACTGACTTTGCACCAATGACCACATATTGATCACTTCTTCCTTTAGTGCAATAATTTCCTTCTCTAATTGATTCATAAATGGGCGTATTTATTAGCTAAACCTTCCTGTAATATAATTCTGAGTCCTGGTATCTGTCGGATTGGTGAACATCTTTTTTGTATCATCATATTCCACCAGTTCTCCTAAGTAAAAGAAAGCAGTCCTGTCACTTACACGCGCTGCCTGTTGCATATTGTGGGTCACAATGATCAGCGTGTACTTATTTTTCAGTTCGAAAAATAACTCCTCAACAGTCGAGGTACTAATAGGATCAAGTGCCGAGGTGGGCTCATCAAAGAGCAGGACTTCCGGTTCCATAGCTACGGCACGGGCGATGCATAATCTTTGTTGCTGTCCTCCGGAGAGAAAGGAACCCTTCTTATTCAGGGAATCTTTCACTTCATTCCACAAAGCCACTTTGGTGAGGGATTCTTCAACGATACGGTCCCGTTCACTGGTCTTGATTTTGATCCCATTAAGTTTATAACCGGCAATTACATTATCATAAATGCTGAGATTCGGGAAGGGATTCGGACGTTGAAAAACCATTCCAATTTTCAGTCGAACAATGATCGGATGCATTTCCAGGATGTTCTCTTTGTTCAGAAGGATCTTTCCTTTGGAACTCGCGCCTGGAATCAGTTCATGCAGGCGGTTGATGCCTCTCAGGAAGGTGGTCTTACCGCAGCCTGAGGGGCCCATAACCGCAATCACATTGTTCCGGGGGATCTCGATATTTACATTCTTAACAACATGATTGTCTCCAAAATAGGCGTTATAGTCTTCGGTCCTTATAATACTACTTTCCATTTTCTTGTGATCAGCTTAGTGAATATGTTTAATAATAAGACCCAGACCAATAATATCATTGAGGCTCCCCAGGCAAGGTCATGCCAGTCATTATACGGGGAGGTGGCGTAATTGAAAATCAGGAGCGGCAGGGTTTGCATCGGTTTGCGGATATCCATTGCCATGTATGGATTACCAAATGCTGTAAACAAGAGCGGGGCCGTTTCGCCAGCAATACGAGCTACGGAAAGCATGACCCCAGAAAGGATCCCACTGATGCCACAGGGAATGATCACTTTAAGGATCATTCGGTGAAAAGGCATAGCCAATGCATAACTGGCTTCCCGCAAGGAATCCGGCAATAGTTTGAGGGTTTCTTCGGTGGATCGGATCACAATGGGCAACATCATAATCGCGAGTGCAAGACTTCCGGAAAAAGCCGAGAAGGTGCCAAATGGTTTTACCAACCAGAAATAGGCGATAATCCCAATAACGATGGAAGGCACGCCTTGAAGTACATCCACACAAAGCCGTGTCCAATAGGCCAGTTTGCTACTTCTGTTTTCACTGAGATAGACCCCACAGAGGATACCAATGGGAATGGCAATGATCGAGGCAACTCCGATAATGATCATACTTCCCAAAAGCGCATTCGCAATGCCACCGCCACTTTCACCAACTGGTTTGGGTATACTGGTCAGAAAATGCCAATTGATCTTGGAGGCTCCCGCCTGAATTATATAAATCAGGATAGCAATGAGTGGAACCACGCAAAGCCCCGCCAGTACTACAGAAAAACCCTCGAAGAACTTGCTTTTACCAATCCGAAATTTAATAGGTGCTTCCATTTCTAGTCCTGAGTAAAACGTTTAATGATGCTTTTGCCAATCATATTTATCACAAGTGTTACTACGAATAAGACCAGGCCTAATTCAATCAGGGCAGACAAATAAACCGGGTGATCTGCTTCCGTAAATTCATTAGCGATCACCGAAGCCATGGTATTGCCGGGTGCAAAAATGCTTTTGGGGATCAGGCTGGTATTACCGATCACCATTGTTACGGCCATGGTTTCACCAATGGCACGGCCAAAGGAAAGGAGTATACCTGCAAACAGTCCGGATTTTACATAAGGGAAGACTACCATCTTGATCACTTCCCATCGGGTAGCGCCCAATGAGTAGGCGGCTTCCTTAAGATGCGCCGGAACCATCTGGATCATGGACCGGCCTAATGAAGCCGAATAAGGGATGATCATTACCGCCAGAATGAGGGATGCGGAAAAGATCCCGACCCCTGCCGGTTGAACGCCGATCTTGGATTCCAGGGAACGTACAATAGGAACTAATACAGCCAGGCCCCAGAAACCATAGATCACCGATGGTACGGCAGCTATAAGTTCCACGGTATTCTTTAGCAGGTTTGGCAACCATCCCTTAGGATAGTATTCACCAAGAATGATGGCCACAGCAAAAGAGAATGGAATGGAAATGATCAGGGCAAGCATTGAGGTGAGCAAGGTGCCCAGCAGGAATGGAAATGCGCCATATATATTTTGGACCGGATCCCAAACCTTACCCCATAAATACTGAATGCCGCTGCTTTTAAGGGAAGGGACAGATTGCACGATCAGGGTCAGAACGATGCACAAGAGTAGCGCGATGATCGCTACAGCTATAACAACCAGAACCCGCTGAAAGACATTTTCGGCCCAAATATGACTATGGGAACGTTTTATCCGCTTTCCGGCAGCTACCGTATCAGTATCATAAGAAAGCACCCTGGATGTCGTAACATCCGGGGTGCTCTTATCAGGGGCGGTCACAAAATCCATGAATCAGAAACGAATTATAGAATCGGTTTGCTATCGTAAGTGGCAGACTTCAAAATGGTTTCAGCGGTAGTAACGGCTGCAGGTGAAAGGGGGGCATAGTTCAATGGACCACTGAATTGCTGACCTTCGTGAACCATCCACCAGATTAGTTTCAGCATTTTGGTAGAACGGTCCTGGCTGCGATCCGCATATTTCTGCTCTTTATAAAGCAATACCCATGAAAGGCCAGAGATCGGATAACCATCTGCTGCTTCGGTATTTGTCAGAGAAACCTTGCTATCCGCAGGCATCGTGATATTTGCAGCAGCTGTTACGCTGGAAATACCGGGAGTAATGAAATTGCCGGCTTTATTCTGAACCTTGGCAAATGACATGTTGTTTTGAATCGCATAAGCTAACTCCACATAACCAATGGCACCTGGTGTTTGCTTGATGGTACCGGCAACACCTTCGTTCCCCTTTCCACCCTGACCGGCAGGCCAGTTAACAGCAGAACCTTTACCCACTTTGCTCATCCACTCTTCGCTCACCTTGCTCAGGTAAGTTGTGAAGATATTGGTAGTACCACTTCCATCAGAACGGTGTGCAACAAGAATGCCTGTTTCTGGTAATTTAACGCCAGGATTAATGGCAGCAATCTTCGCATCATTCCACTTGGTGATCTTACCCAGGAAGATATCAGCAATCACGGCTGGCGTCATTTTCAGGGTATCCTTAACCTCAGGAAGATTATAGCTGATTACAACCGCACCAGCTGTAACTGGTACATGCAATACAGGTGCGCTCAAACCTGAATCCTGTTTGCCATTCAATGGAGCATCCGATGCGCCAAAGTCAACAGTTTTATTGGTCAGCTGAAGGATGCCGCCACCGGAACCAATGCTTTGATAATTGACCTTCAGGGAAGTGGTCTTATTATACTCTGAGAACATCTTTGAGAACAACGGATTATCAAAGGTGCTTCCTGCTCCGAGGATAGTATTATCATCCCCGGAGGTTGTGGACGCCGGGGTATTTCCGCCGGAACCGCAACTGCTAAGTACAGTCAGAGAGAATAGCGCTGCCAGGCTCAATCCTGAAAGCTGCTTCAATGTGATCTTTTTCATAGTATTCTTAATTGTGTGTGGTTTTATTTACCGTAGATATAATAAAAGGTTAAACGGTATACCATATCATGGGCTTTATTATTATCGCCTAAGTCAGTAGTACCGGCATTGTTATAAGCATTATACCAGATATTAGGCATAATGTGTACATTTTTAATAGGTGTATAATCCAGGCCTACCGTAAAGAATTGTTCTTTAGTATTTGGATTGTACTGAGATGTAAGGGTTTTGTAGGAGCTATACGTGCCGTTGTCGTTATTCAAAGAAGGATTGTAATTATCATAACGAACAAAGAAACCGAGGACATCCTTATAAATTTTTCCACGGGCAAAAACGGAAACACCCATTGATTTAGTGGTAATAGTATCCAGTGTTTTACCAACGGTACGAGTGGCGATCTCATCACCGCGCAGGTTATTTACAAACGCCTCTACACCAATAGTGAACTTCGGAACGGTATAGGCTACAAATAATTTCTGGGTGCTACGGTCATGCTTCCAGCCAGAAACCAGGGAGAGACGATTATAATCAGAATAAAGGTCAACGATCAGTTTCTTATTGAGGAACTTATAGTTTACATCACCCCAGAACCATTTGAACTGATCTGTTTCTGGCTTGGCTCCCGTGCCATTGCTGACCATCAGGGTATAAGAGAAATTGTCATCCTTTGGCAAATGGCCCTGGAGGCTAATCCCAAGATCATAAGAAGAGGTACGACGGATGTCCATAATGGTCCGTTCAATGGAGCGATAGGCCCAAACTGGTTCAGAAGTCGTGGCAAATGCCGGGGTTGGCTGAAGACCAAAAACCAGGTCAGAACCCTTAAAAAGATTTTTCCAGCGAATGTTCGCAAGCTTTACATAAGGGCTGAATTTACCGTTAGCGAGCAGGTCTCCACTTGCGAAATCATCCTCAGCAGCTAACAGGAATTGCGCAGAAAACTTTTTACTGATGTCGTAATCATAGCCAAGATAAACGCGGCGAAGCTGGAAAAGGCTTTGATTGACTGCGACATTGGAATATTGATTACTTCCACCCCGACCGGCTCCTCCACCTACGGTGTCACCATGTTGTTTAAAAGCATAGTCTCCAAACGCATAACCCCATAGCTTTCCGGAAGGCTTAAAATCAGCGTTGTCCTGAGCAAATGAGCTAAATGTGGTGGCTAGTAATAGAACTAGCAATACTAGGTACCTGTGTGATTTCATTATATTATTTAATTTGAGTGCAAACGTATTATCATAGTATTACCACAACATTACCCGAGTGTTACTTTAATGTTACCAAGCCCAAATTCTACAACGGTTTATAATGCAATTCAATCTCTTTTAATTGAAATAATATTGTATTTGTTCGAATATTCCTATTAATTTCCGGTTTCGTTTCCTGGAGGGCTCCATTCTGGAATGGCCTTAAATAATCATAAGAGCGCTTCTTATAAATAATATAATTAACGTAAAAATCTAGAAATCACATAAGATCCAATCAAGTGTCTTGGTGATCCCCTCATTTTATGCGATCCTGTCCGTTCTTTGCAGGTAATGTCCCTGTTTCGTTCGATAGCTGCCACGATGGTGAAAGAATCCCTGCTGATCCGAAGGGATTTGGGAGGCTTAATGATTTTACTCGTGATGCCAGCCACCCTGATCATCATCATGGCCCTGGTTCAGGATGCCCCTTTCAAGGATTACCAGAATGTACGCTTTGATCTCCTGCTGGCGGATGAGGATGGTGGTCCATTAGCCCGCGAAATCAAACAAGGCTTGCAACAAAGCAGGAGCTTTCATGTCATTGATTCTTTGGATGGCCAGCGCCTTCAATCGGGATTACTCATCAAAACACTTCAGGAGGGTCGTCAACATATCGGTATACTGATCCCCAAAGGTGCCAGTGGCGAAATCGCCAATTCAGCAAATATCATCGCTAATCAGATCAGCGCACAACTGGGCAGCGGCCGGTTGCCAGAACGGGAATCCCGGGATTCCGTTTGCATCCGCCTGTATTTCGATCCGGTTTCCCGACCCAGTTTCAGAATGGCCATACATTCGGCACTGGAACAATTTATTACCAGCGCCTCCTCCCATATTCTGGTTCAACGAATTTCCCATTTGGCAGGTAGCCGGAATAGTAGTACGGATCTTAAACTGCAGCGTAGCACCGCTGGAATTGGCATCCGGGAGGCCATGCTCCATGAAGACCAGGCCGCAATTCACATCAATAGTGTACAGCATAATGTACCCGCATGGGCCATCTTTGGAATGTTCTTTATCGTAGTTCCATTGTCCGGCCATATCATCCGGGAACGAGAGGAAGGCAGCACTTTACGCGTTCGCCTGATTCCGGGTGCCGAATATGGAGTTGGTATCGGTCGTATTCTTTTCAATGCCCTGATCTGTTGCCTCCAGTTTGTGTGCATGTGCGCAGTCGGCTTCTGGTTACTCCCCCTGTTCGGCCTGCCCGCCTTAAGTCTTGGGGTACATCCCATGGCCCTGATACCGGTTGTTTTAGCTACCGCCCTCTGCGCAACCTCCTATGGATATTTCATTGGCAGCATATTCTCCAGTAATGCACAAGCCTTACCCTTTGCGGCGATATCCATAGTGATTTTATCGGCGTTAGGAGGAATCTGGGTTCCGGTGGATCTCTTGCCTCATGTGCTCCAGGTCGCAGCCCGCTTCTCCCCCTTACATTGGTCCTTGCTGGGTGTTCAGAATATTCTACTTCGGGATGGTAATTTCAAAGACATCCTGGCACCTGTCCTCATTTTATGTAGCCTTGCAATAGGGCTTTGGATCATAACGATGCTCCGACAGGCCTATCATCGCCATCGGGTATAAACCGATCATGTGACCAGATAAGAAAATTCCTGAATACCATTAGGCCGGGCAAATTATTTTTTTATTAAAATATAGTGTTTCCTGAGAACCAGATCATTTATCCAAATGATTTGATATAGCTTTATAATTAGCGTATTTTAGGACTGCAAACAAGGAACCCGTTTACTGGCCTGAATTTTAATAGGTATATCTAAACGATTTTTGCCATGCCACAAAGCTTCCATGAACTGATTCAGTCTGACAAACCTGTCCTGGTTGATTTTCATGCCACCTGGTGTGGACCTTGCAAAATGATGTCACCCATTCTTGTTGAGGTAAAACAGGAATTGGGGGATGAACTCACCATTGTCAAAATTGATGTTGATAAGCAACCGGAATTGGCGCAGTCATTAAGCGTACAGGGGGTACCCACTTTTGTTTTGTTTAAGGAAGGGAAACCGTTATGGAGACAAAGTGGTGCCATGAGTAAGGCGCAACTGAAAAAGATCCTACAAAGCCATTTATAGGTCTCTCCATTTATCGGTGAAAGATCACCTCCGTTGCGCCCCAGCCATAGCCGCTCATCCAATGGTTACTATAGCTGTCAATGCCCTTGATCCCAGCCAATAGCTCGTGAACCCTTTGACGAAGTCTACCCTTGCCGAGCCCATGAATGATCAGCATGGAGGGAAGTCCGGCTATTACAGCAGCATCGAGCTTTTGATGAAGCAAATTCATTTGGGCCTGAAGAATTTCCTCGGGTTTCAAATTACCAGTATTTCCAGGTATGGCTTTGATATGAAGATCAATCACCGGTTCTGCAAGCGTCTCGAGATGCACCCGGGTATTCAGATCCTTAAATGCGTGAAGACCAAGTTTTGGTAATGGCAGCAGGTTGGGAGTGGCAGGAGCCATTTCCAAAGGGCTGAGTTCCTGACTTAAGCATAGGGAGAAGGAGGCCTGATTTTGGTCCAGCATTTCATGGATATGGTTGGCCAATTGAGCCGGCCGGATCCGAAGTAATCCTTTGGCTCCCAGAACTGGAGAACTGGTATTCAGGACTTCCCAATGAAATCGGGGTTGTTCATTCAAGAGTTCTAATTCGATGGGATGCAGATAAATGTTTCCAAAGGCATGCAAACCGCCACGATGCTGAAAAAAGGTATTCCCTTTTGCATTGCGGACCAGGTATTGAAACTGGATGGCATCGGCTGTTTCATTCAGAAGGTGAATGCGAAACAGTTCGATAATATCTTCCCCTGTTTGGTCCTGGAATTGCGGGATAAAAGAGAGGTAAATCCCTTGTGCCAATCGAACGCTGCGGGTTGTGGTCTTTTCGACTGGAATTTCCAATGCTTTTTTAGCAGTGGTTAGCTTCTTTTCGGTGAACCATTTGAGGTAGGGATGATCCACATCTTCCGTATAAACCGGGAAGAGCGTACCCTTAACGTCCACTTCCATCATGGTGTTTGACAGAAATCGGACGACAAAGCCTTCCTCGCCGCTACGTTTCAGCAGGATACGGTCACCAACAGTGAATTTCATGGTCGTGTCAGGGTCGGAGTAATCCGGAAGAACAGAGCAAGTGCAAGGCTTTTGCCCGGTGGCTGATCTGTTTTTTGATTCCGGAATCCAGTTCTCCGAAGGTACGATTGTAAGCTTCAGGAATAAACAAAGGATCATATCCAAACCCGGAACTTCCCTCCGGTCTTAAGGCAATATGCCCATCGCAACGGCCTGTAAAATAGTAGGGGGTTCCTTCAAGGATCAGGCAGAGGATTGCGATATAATGTGCCGACCGGTCCCGGACACCGGTGAGCTCCTGCAATAATTTGATATTATTGGCTTCATCACTGGCAGGATCACCGGCATATCGGGCAGAAAACACACCAGGGCCGCCCTTAAGTGCATCGACACAAAGCCCGCTATCATCTGCCAATACCGCCTTTCCACAAAACCTGTAAATGGTCATGGCTTTTTGATAGGCATTTGCGGCAAACGTATCATAGGGTTCCGGTATTTCCAGATCATAACCAATATCGCGCATACTTCGCAATGGAATATCGGGTAATAAGCCGGCTATTTCTGCAATCTTCCCTGAATTATTAGAGGCAATGATTAGTTCCATGAGTAAACATCAAAAGAAACGGAAGTTCCGATATTGGAGAAAATGCTTGGTGAAATATATCTCGTAGCATGCTGTCTTCTGGCTTCTAGCATTTCAATAAATAATAATTTACGTTTAAAGCCAAAGCATCCAAATGAAATGGCCTAAACACTTCCTTCCATTTTTGCTCCATTCAAGATCCTAGGCAAATTGCCTGAAGACGTATTTGCCATTTACGATTTTGTCCGCCAAAATCCATTCTGAATTAGCAAAATTCTTATAATCATAACGGAAGGTTAAAGGTTTAGTAACCTCAAAATATTTTGCTAAAATTACCTTTGCATGCAAATAAATGTTTACTACCAACATGAAACTTAAGCTATTTTTTACTACTCTGTTCATAGTCCTGGGCTTCCATGCCGGACTTATGGCACAGGTAACGACCGGAGATATCGCCGGTAAGGTTACGAGCAATGGTCATCCGGTAGAAGGAGCTGTGGTCCGCGCGATCCATGTTCCTACCAGTACCGTTTATGGAACGACCACCCGGAAGGATGGCCGGTATAACATTCCAAATGTAAAAGTCGGTGGCCCCTATACCATTATCGCCAGTAATGTCGGAAGTTCAGAAGAAAAGCTCGAGAATGTTTACATCAGCCTTGGCCAGGAATATACCGCAGACTTTGGCCTGAAGGATGTCAACATGGAGATAGCTGGCGTAACCGTAGCCGCTCGTCGACAGGACAAAAACTTTAATGATAATCACGAGGGTAGCCAGGAGATCATTAATCGCAGTCAGATCGAACGCCTGCCAACCGTCAATCGTTCTTTACAGGACTTTACCCGTTTGACCCCTTCATCCAATGGTTTGAGCTTTGGTGGACGCAGCAGCTCATACAATAATATTACGGTGGATGGTGCCAATTTCAATAATGCATTCGGCCTTTCCGGAACCTTAGGTGGACAAACAAGCAGCCAGCCCATTTCACTGGACGCCATTGAGCAGATCCAGGTGAGTGTTTCCCCATTCGATGTACGTCAGGGCGGTTTTAGCGGCGCTGGAGTCAATACCGTTACCCGCAGTGGTACCAATGAATTTAAGGGGACCATTTATACCTATCTGCGTAGTCCGGATATGCAGGGATATATCCTGCACACCACGCAATTGGTAAAGCCTGATTTTAATTATAACCTTCGTGGTGCGTCTGCAGGCGGACCAATCATAAAGGACAAGCTATTCTTCTTTGTGAGTTGCGAACAGGAGCGCATCACGAAACCGGCTACCACCTATACAGCAAACACGCCTGGTGGTACTGCGGTACCGGGGGCTGTTTCGCAGGTTGTCGCGGATACGCTGAATGCCCTTCGCAATTTCCTGATGACGAAGTATGGGTATGACCCGGGATCTTATCAGGGTTATAACTACCGCACCCAAAGTGACAAGATCACGGCACGGATCGATTGGAACATTAATAGTAAGAACACATTTACGGTAAAGTACAATTACCTGAAATCGCTCGCTGATATTGCCGCAAGCAATAGTGGTGCACCCAATGGTAACCGGCAACCATCCAACTATGGACTGCCATTCAGCGGTAGTGGATATACCATCAACAACAATTTCAACATTTTTATTGCGGAGTTAAATACCCGTTTCTCCAATAAAGCTTCTAATAAATTTCAAATCGGTTATTCTGCATTGAGGGATTTCAGAACACCACTTGCCAGTGGGGATTTTCCGCTGGTCGATATCCTGAACTCAACAGGACAAACCATGACTTCATTCGGTTATGAGCCGTTCACGTACAATAACGTTCTGAATTCAAACATTTTTCAGGTGTCGGATGTATTCACCTATTATCTAGGGAAGCATGAAATCACGGCCGGTACGCAGGATTATGTGAAGAATTTCAAGAACGGTTTTGCGCCAAATTATGAAGGTGCTTATGTATTCAATAGCCTGGCTGATTTTTATGCGGGCAATGCCCCAAAAAGCTATGCCCTGCAGTATTCCCTTACCAAGGACGGTAGTTTTCCATTCGCTAAAATTGGTGTAACGGAATTAGGTGTGTTTGTTCAGGACAAATGGCGTGTCACCAGCAATTTCACCGTTACAGCTGGTCTGCGTGCCGATGCCCCGATTTTCAAAAATAACTTTGATCAGAATCCGGCTGTTGCATCCTTGTATTTCCGGGATAGCGCCCGCTATGATGTGGGTAAAGCCCCCAATACCAATCCCATCATTTCCCCTCGGATCGGATTTAACTGGGATGCCTTTAAAAATCACAAGACCCAGATCCGTGGCGGATTCGGTTCATTTGCAGGCCCGCCACCTTTCGTTTGGATTTCCAATCAGGCCAGTAACAATGGCGTTCAGTTCGGTTCATACAGTTATACAACCGCTGCCCAAATTGCAGCCAATCACATTGTATTCAGTCCGGACATCAACGCATATCGCCCGGCAGCTACAGCAGCAAATACCTCCTACAATCTGGTATTCACAGACCCGAATTTCAAATATCCTACCGTCCTGAAAGCCACAGTGGGCGCGGATCAGAAAATGTGGTGGGATATCATTGGTACCATTGAATACACCTATAGCCACGATATCAATGCCGTTAATTTCGAAAACGTAAACTTACCTGCTACAGGTGTTGCCTTCCTGGGTAGTGATTATCGTGACCGGTATTCATCTACCAAGATTAATAGCGGTGGTACAACGCCAACGGAAGCCAACCCGAATATTACCAATGCGATCCTGATGAAGAATTACAATAAGGGATATGGCAATGTGCTGACCTTCCAATTTCAGAAATCAACCAAGAATGTCTATGCCAGCGTAGCCTATACCTATAGCAATACCATGTCTCTGAATGATGGTGGTTCTATTGCTGCCAGTACCTGGAGAGATCGCCCGGTCAAGGGAGATCCTAATGCCGCAGACCTTGGATATTCCAATTTTTATCAGCCCCACCATGTAATCGCTCAGATCAACTATAGAAAAGAGTATTTGCAACATTTTGCAACTTCCGTCGGCTTTATATTCGAAGCGGCTCCGGCTGGTGTAGGATCGTATGTTTACCAGGGTGATGTCAATAATGATGGTACCGGGGGCAATAATGACCTGATGTACATCCCTAAGGACATCAATGATATTGTGTTGGTTCCGGTCAATACGGGTGGCGGAACTGTTACGGATACACGAACTGCAGCACAACAATGGAATCAGTTAAATAACTTCATTAACCAGGACCCTTACCTGAATAATCACCGTGGTCAGATTGCCACACGGAATGCCGCCGTACTCCCATGGTACAAACACCTGGACTTCAATGTTACCCAGGATATTTATTTCAAGACACCGGGAGTAAACAGCACAAAACACACCTTAAGGCTGAGTTTTGATATCATTAACCTGGGTAATTTGTTGAATACGAATTGGGGGGTAGCTGAATCTTTCAGCAACCTGGCTCCTTTGAAATATGAAGGTATTTCTCCGGCAGGTTCTGCAACTGCCGGTAAACCTCGTTATTCCTTCCCTTACCTGGATGCTAGCAATCAGATTCCATATACAAAGAGCTATCAGGATAACACGGCCATCTTCAGTCGTTGGCAGGCGCAATTGGGTATCCGTTACCTGTTTAACTAAGATTTCGAAGAATTATTGCAAAAAACCACCTTCTCTGAGGGTGGTTTTTTTATTGGAATAATTTAGGGTTCCCCGCCATAGCTATTTAGGGAAGAGTGCTGGGGATCACTACAGTTGCCCCGTGCCTTTAGGTGTTCCCGCCGTAGCTATTAGCGAAGGAGGGCCGGGGATTCCATGCACCCATGAATAAAAAGGGGCCTTTTGGGTTCCCCGCCGTAGCATTGCGAAGGAGGGCCTATCGTACCCATAATTTCCCTTTGCATGATCTCTAAAGGTTCGTACATAGCTTTTAAGTTCGTACCGCCTTACTTTTCTTTTGCTTCGCCAAAAGAAAAGTAAGCAAAAGAAAAGGCGAATCGGCGAAATCGCTCCGCGCGCCGAAGCAGCACTACGCTGTTGGGAAAAGCTCGATGGAGCGACATGGCGCTGATTTTCGTCCGCTTTGGTTGCTCCTTTTACACTTCATAATTCGTATCAGCTTTGTAACATAATACATCTGCATCAATCGTACCATTGGACGAAAAGTAAGGCGCCATCACGGGCTGAACTGTAGTAGTTCAATTTAGCAGGTCAGTTAAAACGTTGAGATGTCCATGCTTTGGACCTTCCTGACTTTTTAATCATAAGCAATAGATCATTAGCTCATTTGACTTGTGGGAACACGGTAGCCATTTAGGCTGGGATTAAATGTTATTAATAACATTTAGAGGCCTTTAGGTGACCCCGCCACAGCGTAGCGAAGGAGGGCCAAGCTTGCAGAAGCTGAATGTCAGTTGCCCTACGCCTTTAGGGTTCCCCGCCCTAGCATAGAGAAGGATGGCTGGGGATTAAATGGAACGCCTGACGGAAATCGGTGGCAAGATATAGATCCCAGCAGCATAATTAGTTAGATCTAAAGTAGCCATATTGCCATCAAAATTCCTACTACCTGAAAATATCAAAGCGCCTACTGTATTATAAACCTTAATCATCAGTAGCATCAGCTACTGATGGCAAACCACAAACCATTTTCCCTGAGTGTGGTTTTTTTATTGGAATCATAATACAGATCATTATCAAAATTCAGCTTCATTTCCTTCCTTCGTACTCAAATGAAACCTCTACAGTTATTGCTGATAGTATTGCTGTCGATCTTAGGCTCAGGAGCTGCGTTGGCACAGACCCCCGGTAAACCAACGGATCCATTTCCAATCCTCTTATCAAATGGCTGGAAGCTAAGCCCGGCTGGTACCTCATTGCCATTAGGCGATCTGCCACTGAATATGCAGATCTCCCAATCCGGGAAGGTCCTGGCGGTTACAAATAATGGCCAGAGTACCCAAAGTGTCCAACTGATCGACCTTGAGAATTTCAAACAACTCGACGAAAAGATTGTTCCCAAATCCTGGTATGGCCTTGCTTTTAGTCCGGATGATAAACAACTCTACGTCTCCGGCGGGAATGATAATCGGATCCTGATACTGCCCATTTCAAATAACAAATTTGGAAGCCTGGATAGCATCATCCTGGGCAAAAGCTGGCCTACTGAAAAGATTTGTCCAACAGGGATGTCAATTTCCAGGAATGGCCATCAGCTGTTCGTTTGCACCAAGGAGGACAGCAGCCTTTATGTGCTTGATCCCATTTCCAAAAAGCTCCTCCATCATCTTCCATTGGGCCATGAGGCATATACCTGCCTTTTAAGCAAGAATGAAAAAGAGCTCTATATTTCTTTATGGGGTGGAGCTAAAGTAATCGTGTATGATATTGCAAATGCCCGGTTCATAGATAGTATCGACTGTGGAAATAATCCAAATGAACTGATCCTGAACCGGAAAGGGACCTTATTGTATGTAGCCAATTCCGGGGATAATTCGGTGAGTGTTATTGATCTAAAAAAACGCAAGGTGGTTGAGGAACTTCATGCGTCACTCTACCCTACTCATCTGACCGGTTCTACCACCAATGGCTTAGCCCTTTCAACAGACGAAAAAACACTGTTCATTGCGAATGCCGACAATAACTGTCTGGCTGTTTTTAATGTTCAAACCCCTGGAAAGGCTCAAAGCATGGGCTTTATTCCAGTGGGCTGGTATCCGAGTTGTGTCCGTGTTTATAAAAACAAAATCCTCGTTGCAAATGCGAAGGGATTCAGTTCACTCCCCAATCCACAAGGGCCGCAACCCATCCGAAAAACAGATAATAGTGGCTATCAGAAAGGCATTGTGAAAGAGAAGGTGCAGTATATCGGTGGCTTATTCAAAGGAACCCTTTCAAGCATTCCAATCCCGGACCAAAAAACCATGCAGGAGTACACTGCTACGGTTTATCAGAACACGCCGTTTAAAGGGGACAGCGCCATAGCCCCAGGTTCCCTTGTATTCCAGACGGCCAATCATCCTTCCCCCGTTAAGCATGTCTTTTATATCATCAAGGAAAACCGGACTTACGACCAGATCTTAGGGGATATCCGGGAAGGGAATGGCGATAGTAGTCTCTGTATATTCCCAAGAAAAGTAACGCCGAATGAGCATGCGCTATGCTCCGAATTTGTATTACTGGACAATTTCTATGTGGACGCAGAAGTGAGTGCTGATGGTCATAACTGGAGTACGGCGGCTTATGCCAATGATTTTGTCGAAAAGACCTGGCCCACCAGCTATGGAAGCAGGGGTGGTAATTATGATTTTGAAGGCACTCGGTCCATTGCCTTTCCGCGGGATGGATTCATCTGGGATTATTGCCAGCGGGCCGGCATCAGCTACCGTACCTACGGAGAGTTTGCGGAGAATGGGAATACCGGTTTAAAGTCTCTGGAAGGGCATATGTGTAATGCCTCACCCAATTTTGATATGGACATAACGGATCAGACCCGTGAAGCGATTTGGGAAAAAGATTTTGATTCCCTCCTGAAGGTACAGGCCGTACCAGCATTCAGTTCGATCCGATTAAGCAGTGATCATACCAGTGGGCAACGCAAAGGCAAGATCAGTCCCACCGCGGCCGTTGCAGACAATGATCTCGCTGTTGGAAAACTGATTGAGCACCTGTCTCGCAGCGGGATCTGGAATGAAAGCCTGGTGTTCATTTTAGAAGATGATGCGCAGAATGGTCCGGATCATATTGATGCCCATCGCTCCACCGTATATCTCGCAGGAGCGTATGTTGCGCGACATAAGGTGATCCATCAGATGTACAGTACTTCCGGATTGTTACGAACCATGGAACTGGTGCTGGGACTACCACCAATGAGTCAATATGATGCCGCTGCGCTGCCCTTGAGCGCCTGCTTTCTGGACCATCCGGATAGCACGGTTTATACCCACAAGGATGTAGAAGTGGATCTGAATCAAAGAAATGTGGCCTTAAATAAAAGTAGTCGTCGTTCTGAATCATTTAACCTGGTGCGGGAAGACGCCATACCGGATCAGGTATTGAATGAGGTGATCTGGAAGTCCGTCAGGGGTGAGGAATCTGAAATGCCGGCGCCGATTCGCAGTGCTTTTGTGATCCCCCTGCCCAAACGAGCTGATAAGGGTGATGATTGATCCGGCTTCACTACAGTCATATTCTTCAGCAAAGTTACTTTTGTGCTATGCCCCCGTCTAAGTATGGAAGGGCTGCGAATCCCCCTATTGGACTATTTTTTCTTTAATCGCTTTTAACTCGATTTAACTCGCTTGACATGAAAGTCGCTACCATAGCGACTTTCAGGGATTGTCGTAAAACTTCTGATTATTCAATTAAAAAGGTTTTTGTCAGTCAGCGCTTCATTGTCAAGGTGCGTCCGAGGAGTTTGCCTATATCGGGGTTGGGGTTGGTACAAGTCCTGCCTGTATCAGAATCCGCGTCTATCCGAATCCAACGAACGATCTAATTTATATCGATGCTCCAATGTCTGTATCAGTAGTAATAAGCCGTATGGATGGAAAGAGGATTTTGTATGCTGAAGATTCGCAGGAACTCATTATCGGTGCGCTCGACGATGGAATTTACCGGATGGTGATCCGGGATATTATTACCGGTTTTGTCAAGGTGGAGAAGATCAGTAAGTTTAGCAGGTAAATAGTTGAAACTGCGGTAATGGATGAATGAAGGCGGATTGAATGTAGATATGGAAGGTTCTATGACCAATAACAAATCCACAGGATTTCATACTTCCTATTATCTGAAATCGCAATAAGGCAGGTAGGTATAGACTGTAATGGGCTTTAGCTATTACCTTGGTCTCTTTTGCCATATTATAAAGTTGGATTCTTAGGTGTCTATACTCAATTACACCCAACCTTACATAATGCAAAAATACCATCAACTTTAAAATCCAAAGTGCTTTGCTGGGGATAACTATTGAATAAGTTGGATATTGACGTAGTTAATAAGTTTTGCCGTCTAATGTATTCTCACTTAGGAAATACTCACAATGGAAAATACCCTAATTACTGAACGATGTGATTTCGTGTTGCAGGATGGTAAGTATGCAGCCATACCGAATGTCTGCGTGCGTTATGCGATAGTATATTTATGCAGTGTCAATGGAGAAAACGGTTCCCTTGTCGATGAGACAATAAACCCACTAGATTCATAAAACCCAATAAGAAATATACACTGTCTATCAGTTGGTTCTGTACTGATATAATCCTCAAATTCGACTTTCGGTAAGTAAGATTTTTTATGTTTACTGAGTTTGCTGTTTGTTTTGAAACAATAGAAATATCCAGCGTATTGTCGCCTCTATGTATTACTAAAGTGCATTCAGCATTTTTATAAATTTCCAATAGTATTTCGTAGCCGCCACCGCCCTTTGATGGAAATGCGAAAGCAATAGCAGATGGGCTTTTACTATAATCGACCGTTAGGAAAAATCTAATTTCTTCTGCGGAATTGAAAGGTTCCTCAATTAGGTCAATTACAGTCTTACCCATATTTCATTAAAGGATGGGAACATATAACCACCGAAGACGCTGAGGCTTATTTCTCTAGGATCGGGAATATGGCATTAATGAAGGCCATTAAGAACAATATGATTGGCAACTCCCCATTTGTAGAGAAGAAAAAACAATACAAAGCATCGACTTTTATCCTGACCAACCAAATAGCATTAAATAAAGGGAATTGGACCCTTGCTGAAATAAATAAGAGGCAAAAAAAAAATGGCAGAATTAGCAGTTGACACTTGTCCGCTTTAATAACTTTGAAACATGGCAAAAGCCTCAAAACCTAAGAAAGAACGCGCCAAGACATACGACCCGCCATTAGCGGTTAAGGATACATTCATGGACTTGATCGGCGCGGCTGTTAAGCAGTCGAAGGCTAAGACCGCGGCTAAGAAGAAAGCGGAATGAATCACCTTCTGTTAATAACACTCTGCGTATCTGTGTTAGCGAGTCTACCCTCATGCACTGATAAAGGCAGCCCTAAGCAGAAAGTTGTTATTCCTCTTCACGCTTTACCCCAAAGGCCGCCCGAAATGGTAAGTAAAACGTCAGATACTGTATTCTGTAGCGCCATATATCATGAGTACACGGAGCCACGGCCATTATTTATGAAATAAAAGTGTCAGATTATGTGATTTTACTCACTTATCCATCGTGGGTGTCAATGGTTATAAGCACCGATTCTTACTGATATGTCAATTTAGGTGTAAGTAAAATAAACTTGGGGTGACTTTCATTACGCTGTATTTTTGGCAAAATATTACCTATGAACTATTTTTTGAGGATACTTCCCAATCTTAGATTTTCTATATTCAGTACTATAATAATTGTGTTTTTGGTATCAACAAATGCATCCAATGCTACTGTTTATTTTGTTGATGCTTCTCGTCCTAATAATGCTGGGGCAGGAACTAGTTGGTCAACAGCAAAGAAAGATCTTCAAGAGGCTATAAATACTGCTTCAAATAAAGACACAATCTGGGTTAAATCAGGTATATATTATCCGACGAAAGATATTACTGGAAATCCAAGCCCATTAGATAACCGGGAAAAGTCCTTCCTTCTATCGAAAGATAGTCTTAAAGTATATGGTGGATTTGCGGGTACTGAAACATTAATGTCCCAAAGAAATATCGTTACCAATGTGACCACCTTAAGCGGTGATATTGGCGCATTAGGTTATAATTTTGATAATAGCTATCATGTTGTCATTTCATCCGATCAAAAAGCAGAAGCCATTTTTGATGGATTTTATGTTACAGGGGGTAATGCTAATGGCTCTTTAAGTGGTTCAGCTGGTACAGGAAATTTATTTCAAAGTGTCGGTGGTGGTGTGGTTATTTTAAATTCAAGTGGAAGCTTTCGGCATCTCAATGTATTTAATAACAGGGCAGATAGCAGTGGTGGCGGAATATATAATTGCAGGAATATTACGAAAATAACAGCAAATACAATTTCCAATTCTGTAATCAGAAACAACTACGCATTGCATGGTGGTGGAATTAACATTCGTCAGGTCACCGCAACTATTGCAAATGTCGTGTTAGATAGTAATTCAGCAGGTACTGGTGGTGGTCTATATGATGATGAATATATTGGCACTACTATTCTAAACAATGTTACATTTCGTTCGAATCAGGCAATTAGCGCAATTTATCCGACTGCGGGCCATGGTGGAGCAATCTATAATATGTACTCGCAGACAGAAAGAGTGATCAATTGCGTATTTATATTTAATAGTAGTTTCATTGGAGGTAGTGATTATTATTCTGAAACTGGTCATTCATTTTTGCTTGTTGGAAGTTCGAATAATGCCTCCGATTCAGGAAATACTAGTTTTTATAATACTGCCGCAAATTTTATAAATCTTAAATCGCTTAATCTTGCGACAGTTTTTGCTTCTCCAAATAATCCTGCCGGCTCAGATGGTATTTGGTTTACATCAGATGATGGATTAAAGCTTACAGGTTGTTCGCCACTTGTAAATGCTGGAATTACTACAACGCCGGCCTTATCTCAAGACATATTAGATAGCAATCGAGTGGGTGCCTATGACATTGGCGCTTATGAATTTACCGGAACTTTTGCTTTAAATGTGCAAATAAATCATTCTCATGATTCGCTACTAGCAAGTGGTACATTCATATCATGTCAGTGGTATTTAAATGGCTCACCCATTTCTGGAGCAACTTATACTTGGTACAAGCCAATACAAAATGGTAATTATACCGTTGTAGTAACAGATGGTTCATCATGTACAGTATCCTCGAGTGCTATTACGATATCAGGAGTTGGGGTTGCATCAGCTCAATCAAATACAAGGGAATTTTTAGTATATCCGAATCCAGGAACAAATTGGATTAAAATCCAATCGCCATTTCAGGACCAATTGCAACTAATTTTTCATTCAATTGATGGTAGGATGTTTAAACTTCATCCTGTTTCAGGACAAATTAATGTTTCAGAAATTCCCGATGGTATATATATCATTCAATTTATACACTCTGGAGGAAATTGGACCTATACCACGCCGTTTATCAAATCGGCAAACTGATAATTTCTTAAGTCGAGATAGGATGAAGATATCTAATTATAATTTTTAGTTTGTTTTCTAATATTGATTCGTTATCTATTAAATAGTCTTGATCTCAATCAAGACTGGTGCATTTGCTGATAAAACGATCAAAGGGTGATCCACGCCAACTGTGTTTCTTTTGCGCCATTCTTTTCTTTAATCATCATGACAACGTATTTATTCACCGAGCGATTATAATCACTACGCTTTACAAAAGCGAATTTGTGATTGGATTTATCTTCAGGGGCTCCAAAAAGATATTGTTTTTCTGGAGTGGAGCCTTTCAGTATATGCAGGGCTGTCTGAGACTGTGTGGTTCTGGTCAGCGATACCGGATCCTTGTCCTTTTCAAAATTTTCGCTGTTATCGTTGTATAAAAGATAACTTCCGTTTTGCGCAGGTACATAACAATATCCGAAGAAACTTTCATCAACCGTATTCTTAGCATTTACGTGGTCGTGTGATTTGCGGAAGGAATAACAATTGGTCGTTGCTCCGGCAGCATCAAGATTTATGATGCCGATATCCCCGAGCGTAGCGTAAGAGCTTGAAACTGTTCCTACTGTTTGAGTGGTAGTGGCTTGTTCTTCGAGTAGCAGGCTGACACTGCCGTCATCATTGATATAAATATTGTCGATCATTGCCACAAAATCCTTGCTCCCGGGATAATTGGCACTACGGTAAGTTTCGATACAGGAAAGATCAATACCAGTTGCATACAATACCTGACCATTATCAGGTTGGATGGAAATCATTCCGGCACTATAACGTTTAGTGGATCCTCTGCTATGCTTTTTATCCTTAGCGAGAAACAGGAAATCCAGTGATTTATGTTTTTTATTGAGCTTTAAATAGGCTTTTGCTTCACTAAAATCATCATCATTATTCATCTCATACGTGCTAAGCTTTCCGTTTTCGAATGAAGAGAACATTAAGGACGATTCTTTGCCCCCGCTGCTCCGGGTATTATATCCGTAACTCAGGATGTACATATGCTTGTCGGCATCCACTTCGGCATCGAGATATTTCAGGTACTTAAAATGGTCATCATTCTGAGTCAGAAAACCATGACCTAATTCGACATGTTGCGCATTGTAGTGAGCATATTCAATACGCATATTGGTTTCAGAAGCAAAACCGTCATACGCAATCACGGCATAACAACCGGTTTGATTATCCGCTCTGATGAAAAACTCTTTGCTATCAATGCTTCCGAACGCCATTTGATACCCTGCGGTCCGCTCATAGGGTTCCAGAATAAATAAGGTGTCGAAACGTTTTACCTTGCCATCATCGGCGGAGATGACGGCCCGGAAAAGGTAAGGGGTTCGCATATGGTCCCAGCTGAAAAACATGGTTGCCTCATTTCCATGATGGACGAACCCGATCAGATTGCCTTGAATGGGTGATCCATTGGGCCGATTTACTGAATTGGTGGCGATCTTTTTTCCGGAAGGATTAAAAACATCGACTATTGAACTTGAATTCGGGGTATTGCGAATCAGAACCGTATTTCCATTATCACATAGTATGGGTTGGATCTTTACTCCGGCATATTCCGGAAAAGGCTCACTAAAACTTATAACAGGTGATTGCGCATGGGTACAAAAGGGTAGTAATAGAAAAATTAGGTAACAAACTCGCTGCATCTTAATTATTTTCGTTCAAATTTAATGAAACATCCAAGTATGCTATCATCAATGATGCCTTGTTCTCAAAAAAAAATCAGGCCTTGCTATTTACCTGCTGTTCTGATGTTGTTATTGTTTATGTGCTTTAGTTTTTTAGTTCAGGCACAGGTCCACCGCAGGTCCGCTGAGGAGACCAAAACACATGGTAAAACCTCTGGAAAGAAGAAAAAGAAGAGCTTAATGAAACACATCACGCTCGATGTTGGTGGTGCCTATTATTCGCTTTCGACGCAAACCAGGACCGTGCTCGTTTCAACAGGCGGTGCTAATGTGATGGAGCCCTTTAAGATCACCGGGTCCATCATCGCGGTCTATGTGTATCCCAAATATCATTTATGGAGCTCTGACAAAATATCTGTTTCACTCGGTATACCCTTAGGTGTCGGCGGATCGGATAAGGTTGAACCAATCAATCCGAATCCGACAGGTCCGGACAATTCGACGTATGGAATCGGATTATCGCTTCCCATTATGGCGGATATCAATTTTGGAGCTTGTGCATTGAATGCAAGCCGTGATGAGGATGCAAAATTAGGCGGTTACCTAGGAGTTGGACTGGCATTGGTATCTGCCGGTGCGAATGTTTCCGGGGATAATGACCGCTATTATAGCCAGGTGGAAGACAATAACCTGGCGCAGCGCATCTGGACTACTGGTTTGATCGTTCATGCCGGAGTCCGGGCAAAATTTGGCAAATTGCCGTTGGGTCTGGGCGTCAGTTATATGCCATCCACCAGTAAGGGTTATAGTGTGTTTGGGGGCTCATTGTATGTGCCTTTATAAGTGTTGACCTGCGGTGATAACCAATTAGTTTGATCCGCTGACTGGTCAATATTTGTATTTATCCCCCCAGCGTTCCTTTAAATAGCTGCGTAGTTTTTCCTCGGCTGGATTATTACCCGGGTCGTAAAGCGTTGTTCCCGAAATAGCATCCGGCAGGAATTCCAGCGGGGTAAAGTTCCCTGCATAGCTATGGGCATATTTATAGTCCTTCCCATAGTTGAGATCCTTCATCAGACGTGTGGGGGCATTGCGAATGGGCAAAGGCACCGGGAGATCCCCTGACTTACGGACCAAATCCTGGGCTGCGCTTATGGCCATGTAGGAAGCATTGCTCTTTGGCGAGGAGGCAAGGTATATCACGCATTGGGAAAGGATGATCCGGCTTTCCGGCCATCCGATCAACTGAACGGCCTGAAAGGTGGATGTCGCCAGCAACAAGGCATTTGGATTGGCATTACCAATATCCTCTGAAGCCAGAACGACCATCCGGCGCGCAATAAACTTTGGGTCTTCCCCACCTTCGATCATACGAGCCAGCCAATACACCGCTGCATTGGGATCAGATCCGCGCATACTCTTGATAAACGCAGAAATGATATCGTAATGTTGTTCCCCTGCTTTATCATAAAGCGCGGATTTTGTCTGAATAGTATCCTGAACAAATTGATTGGTGATGATCCGATCGGCATCACCGAAGCTGGAGCTGGTCAATTCGAGCAGGTTTAGGAGGCGTCGGGCGTCTCCCCCGCTCAATTGTAACAGCGCATCCCATTCCTGGATCTGGATGTGCTGCTCACGCAATTGCGGGTCTTTCTCCAGGGCTTGTAAAACAACCGCCTTAAGTTCATCAGGTCCCAGGCTTTCCAAAACATACACCTGGCAGCGACTTAATAAGGCCGAGATGACCTCGAAGGAAGGGTTTTCGGTGGTGGCTCCGATAAGGGTGATCATCCCTTTTTCCACGGCTCCGAGCAGACTGTCCTGCTGGGATTTATTAAAGCGGTGGATCTCATCAATGAACAAAACAGCGCCCCCGGCAAGTCTAGCCTGCTCAATTACCGTACGAATCTCTTTTACACCGCTGTCAATGGCACTGAGCGTAAAGAAATCCTTGCCAGCGGATCTGGCGAGGATCATAGCCAGGGTGGTCTTGCCCACACCGGGTGGTCCCCAGAAGATCATGGATCGCAATTGTTTCGTTGCCACCATCGTATGCAACACCTTTCCAGGTGCTACCAAGTGTTGTTGGCCAATAAAATCCTCCAGGGTCCTGGGGCGCATCCGTTCCGCTAATGGGGCGATTGGCTCAAAAAGGCTCATTGTTTTTGCGTGTTAAATCATGGAAACAACAATCATGGCAGGCGCAGATTAGTATCTTTGAAGCATGACATTCCTCCAGCAATTTACTTATACTCGGGTGCTCCTGGGATTCCTTTTCCTCCTACCTTTTTGGGCGATCGCTCAAAAAAACAAAAAGACAGAAAACACGCCACAAAAAAGCACTGCGTCATCATCAAAATCACAGCGCAATGCGGTCATTGATTATAAAGTGATCCATGCCCCAATGCCTCCAATCAGGGCAGTTTACCCTGGTAAAGCCGTGTACACCACCAATTCCCTTAATGGTCCTGGCAATTTGCTGGTCATGATGTTCAATCCAACCTGCGAACATTGTGAGGATATGACTATAGACATTATTAAAAACATTGCCCTGTTCCAGAAAACCCAGATCCTGTTGATGGCAACCCCAATAATGGGTCCATACCTGGAAGGCTTTGAGAATGATACAAAGGTAAAAACCTGTCCGGCCATAAAAATTGGTCTGGATAGTGCCGGTTTTCTGGATCGTACTTTTAATTACATTGCCCTGCCCCAGATCAATGTGTATGGACCTGACCGCAGGCTGATTCGGACCTTTAATGGCCTTGAGACGATAGACAGCCTGAAGCCTTACTTGTGAAATAATCGAGAGTAGCATGTAGAAAGCTGTTTTTATGTTGTATCAGGTATTAGGTATAGGTAGCAGGTATCAGGCTGTTGGGAAATGGGCCCCTTACTTGCTATTGATGGATCCAGGTACTTTAAATAACACATGGTGCCTTTAGGGTTCCCCGTCGTAGCTATTTAGCGAAGGATGGCTGGGAATATGTAGGCACATTAAATAGCACAAGCCTTGGAGGCATTGGCCGCCAAAGCCGATAGGCGAGACGGAGGGCCTTTAGCGCCAGGTATATGGCGGGCACGAATCTATAAATCATCAAAGGTCTCAACCAGGATGTACCTCTATTCTAAATGGGGCACTCAACGCCTGGAAGGCCTCCGTTATCTAATGTACCTCCTTTAACCCGGGCCCTCATTGGCCATTCGGCGACGGCGGGGAACCCTAAAGGCTTTGCCCGCCATAGCGTATGCGACGGCGGGCACCGGGCTACTGCTGGCCTAAAGGCACCGTAGCAACTCTAATGTAATTGCATATACTCTCTGCGTGAAAGTCCGCTCACAACGGCAATAAAAAAAAGGTGACCCATTACGAGCCACCACTTTTATAAAACGCAAACTATAAATTATCCTCAACCTATTATCGAGTCTAACCTCGCCCAACAGCCTGATACCTGAAACCAAATACCGTATTCGACTTTCGACTTTCTACTACTCAAGGCATCAACACCTTATTGATCACATGGATCACGCCATTGCTTTGATACACATCCTTGACGGTCACCATTGCCACACCGCCCTTACTATCCCGAACTTCAATACCACTACCTTTCATCATTACCGTCAAATCTTCACCCTGTACGGTCTTAAGCCTGGCCTTTCCACCCCCTTCTTTAATAAGGCGCATTAATTCCTTGCTATCCAGGCGGCCGCTAACTACATGGTAGGTCAGCACACCCGTTAACTGGTCCTTCATTTCGGGCTTTAAAAGTCCATCTACCGTTCCTGGAGGTAGGGCATTAAATGCAGCATTCGTAGGTGCAAATACGGTGAATGGACCAGCACTTTCCAGGGTCTCTACAAGTCCAGCAGCTTTTACAGCAGCAACAAGAGTGGTATGGTCCTTGGAATTGACGGCATTTTCAACGATGTTCTTGGAAGGATACATAGCAGCACCGCCGACCATGACGGTTTTCTCTTTAGGGCCAGCGAAACTCGTGCCTGGCGTGAAACTTAAGCATGTTGCCATAGCAACAAATGCGAGCATTACCTTTTTCATAATTCTGATTTGTGTTGTTTGGTTAATCAGAATCACTAACGAAGGAATGCCCTAAGCGGATTTATAGGCACGGAAAATTTCTGCAAATGCGTGCTCAATATTTCGATCTCCAATTCCAGGCCTAAAAGGCTAGGGCAAACGAAACAACTATTGAAATTCTGGTTGGAAAGGCATCACCATTTGTGCATGTCCGGAAATCCGGTGCATCCATTGCACCTGTTGGTACAAACTGAAATTCTCCTGAAGCTCCTGACTGATGGCCGATTTGATTTGTTCCCCCGAAAGGGGGCTACTGGAAAATTTCCGGAACATTGTCCTGAAAGGATCAACCGGCTCAGGGTAAGTGACGAGGCGGTATTCCGAAAGTTTTGCCTTTGCAGCCGCACTGCGAAGCGCCCGGTCAATACCCCCGATAGCATCTACAAGGCCAATAGATACAGCGTCAGTACCGGTCCAAACCCTGCCCTGAGCAATGCTATCAACCATTTCACGGTTTATCCTTCTTCCTTTGGCAACATGCCCTTTAAAGGTATTGTAGATGGTGTCAATACTGGATTGGATCCTGGATGCTTCCAGCGCTGTTAAAGGCCGTGAAGCCGTTGGGAAATCCGCCAGCGGAGCGTTTTTCACTTCATCAAACGTAACCCCAAGCTTGTCTTTTAAGGCGGTACCGACATTAAACATCATTCCGAAAACACCGATACTACCAGTTATCGTATTCTGCATGGCGAAAATGCTATCAGCAGAACTCGCAATATAATAGCCACCGGAGGCTGCCAGATCGCCCATAGAAACGATCAGTGGCTTTTTGGCTTTCAGCAATTCCAGTTCACGAAGAATGATTTCCGAAGCCAGGGCACTCCCTCCCGGGGAATTAATCCGAAGGACGACTGCTTTGATCTTATCATCTCTGCGAATCTTGCGAATACTTTCTACCAGGGTTTCTGACCCAATCTGGAAGTCTGTACCTGTACCATCAACAATTTCCCCTTCGGCCAATAAAAGGGCAATACGACTATCGGAAAACTTACCACGCTTCTCAAGATTATCCGCATAGGAATTAATATCCACGAAAGGCATTTTCTCGTCTTGCTTTTTGTCGACCAGTCCACGCATCATATCCTCCACCTCATCCCAGTATTTCATACCATCGATCAAATGTTCCCGAAGGGCATCCGAGGCAAAGTAAAGTCCCCCTACATTGGCTAACTGTTGAATGTGGCCGGTATCCGTTTTAGCTTTACTGGCAGCAGCCTGCAGGAATAGACTCCAGATATCATGTTGCAGTTCAGTCAATTGCAAGCGATTGGCATCACTCATTTTTTCTGCCCGGAATGGTTCTGTTGCACTTTTAAAGCGACCCGCATAAAATATTTCCGGTTGCACGCCCAATTTATCCAGGGCCCCTTTGTAAAACATCAGTTGCGAGGAAAGTCCCTTTAACTCCATATTACCCGCCGGGTTCAAATAAATATAATCTGCAGCAGATGCGAGGAAATAATCCTTCTGGCTAATGCCATCTCCAAAAGCATACAATTTCTTGCCACTTAGCCTGAATTCCAGCAAGGCATCCCGTAATTGCTCCAGGCTGGCCCAACCATTATTACTTCCATTCAATTTCAGCAAAACCCCCTTGATATGGTCATCCGTTTGGGCGGTTTTCAAGGCTTGTATCAGATCGAATAATCCAGCAGAATAGGATGCCTGATTGCGAAATGCCGCCAGGGAATTGTCCGACGCCAGCTCATGCAAGTGTTCATTCGTTTCCAGGACCAGGATACTTGATTCCGTTACGCGATTAATATTCTTCTTGGAGCCAGCACTTTTAACGGCCACCGTGATCATTGCAATAGTGATCCCAACAACTACTACGGATGCTACAATGGTTCCAAACATTGAGGCAAAGAACATTTTAAAAAACTCCTTCATGACTTACGGTATAGAATTAAATTTTTGATTTAAGCGCAGGAATCAATCATGGGATCCGACGGATGGTCTTCCTTATAAGTACCTCCAGCAAATTCCCATAAGAATCAACGCATGTTTATTCTTATAGCAAAAGTACCTGCTAATATCTTCGCATCATGAAAGGGGCTCGTATTTATCTGCTATTAGGAAGTAATGAAGGAGATCGTTTGTATTACCTGACTGCTGCGGTCCAAAAGCTTCGTCAGGATCTTGCTACCGGGCCTGCCATTTCCTCTGCTATTTATGAAACCGCAGCCTGGGGCAAGGAGGATCAGGCTTCGTTCCTGAATATGGCCCTTGGTATGGATACCCTTCAGACACCTAATGCTGTCCTGGAAACAGCACTCCAAATTGAAAAGAGCTTAGGCCGCACTCGTTTAGAACATTGGGGGCAACGAAGCCTGGATATTGATATCCTGTTTTACGGCGACCAGATCCTCCACACAGAATCATTGACCATTCCCCATCCACATTTAGCAAAACGGCGCTTTGCCTTGGTTCCGATTGCAGAAATCGCACCGGAATTCATCCATCCGATCCTGGGCAAGAGCATGAAACAATTATTAACGGAATGCATGGATCCACTTCCGGTCGAACGTTTTGTCGATACCAAGGCTTCCTAACTCGTCTTCCGGTAATTGAGGATCGCCCAGGCATTGAAAAACAGCGCAAAGCCTCCAATGATCAGGAAATGGGTCCTGAGATCCCTCCAGATACTGCCTTTCAATACCACCATCCGCATCACTTCAATAAAATACGAGACCGGATTCATATGGGCGATCACCTGCGCCCAGGGCGGCATGCTGTCAATAGGTGTAAAAAGACCACTCATCAGCAGGAAGATCATCATAAAGAAAAAGGCTACGGACATAGCCTGTTGCTGGGTCTCGGAATAGGTGGATATTAATAGCCCCAGGCCTAATAATGCAATGAGATAAATGGCCAGAAAGGCATACAATAGTAAAATGCTACCTACAGGCACGATGCCATACACCAGCCTTCCAACAACAAATAAGCCGATACTGAACACGAACATTCCAATCACCCAGAATGGAATTAATTTTCCAAGGATGAAATGATATTTCCGGATCGGTGTCACATTGATTTGTTCAATGGTACCCATCTCTTTCTCCTTGACAATGTTGAGTGAGCACATATAAGTGGCTACCATAGTCACCAAAACCACCAAAATGCCCGGTACCATGAAGAAGGTGTAATTCATAAAGGGATTATACCAATTCGAGGAGCAGATCTCGATTTGCGGTACCTCACTGAAACGTTGCTTTGGATACCATTCCTCCAGGAAATCCTGGTTAAAATCCCTTAGGATATTCATCAGATAAGCCCCTCCTAAAGAAGCTTTTACTCCATTGATGGCATTTACAGCAACAAACAATTGCTGATGGTTCTCCCGCACCAGGTCACGCTCAAAATCCGGAGGGATTTCCAGAATGATATCTGCCTGATCCTTTTCAATCAAATGAAAGGCCTCCTGGTAAGAATCACCCACTGCTGCCAATTTAAAATAACCGGCCGCCGTAATCTTATGGATCATTCGCTGACTGAGCGCCGAATGATCATGATCCACCACCGCTATATTGATATTTTTAACTTCAAAATTGGCTGCCAGGGGCATGATCAATAGCTGCACGATCGGCAATACAAAGATCATGGGCAATAAGGCCCGATTCCGGAAGATTTGGCGGAATTCCTTCTGCAGGAGAAATCTCAGTATCCTCATGACAGGCGGATTTTAAACCTTTTAAGACTCACGAGCAATAAGAAACAGGTCATTCCAAACAATACCAGGCTTTCCCTCCAGATTGCTTTAAAGCCCAGCCCTTTGATCATGATGGACTTTACAATGATGTAGTACCATTTCGCCGGAATGAGGTTTGACAATAACCGAAGCGCCCATGGCATATTTTCCAGCGGGAATAAAAAACCGGTAAGGATGATCGTTGGGATCAACATACCCATTAAAGAGATCAGCATCGCTGCCTGCTGGGAATTGGTGGTATTCGAAATCAGTAAACCCAATGAAAGACAGGTTATGATCAACAAGCTGCTTTCCGCAAAAAAGAGCAGCAGACTACCATTAAATGGCATTTCCAGGAGAAAGACGCTCAGCACTAAAATGATGCTCAGGTTGACCAGGGAAAGCAGAAAATAGGGCACTGCTTTTGAAATGATCACCATGAATGGATTAAAGGGCGAAACCAGTAAGACTTCCATCGTCCCTAATTCCTTCTCCCGCACGATGGATACTGATGTCATGAGCACACAGATCAGCATCAGGATCATGGCCATCACACCCGGAACGAAATTGGTTGCCCCTTTCAGTTCAGGATTATAGAGCATTCGGACTTCGGGCATAATCTGCATTGGCAGCGGATTGCTGATCAGGTTTTCACGCTGATAATCTTCCATGATGGAGCTGACGTAATTCGTAAGGGTGGTGGCTGTATTCGGATCCGAAGCATCCGCGAGGATCTGTATCTGAGCATGATGATTATGCTGGATATCCTCCTTGAAATGAACCGGAAAAATGATCGCCAACCGTACCTTCCCTTCCTTGAATGCCGCTTCGATTTCCTGATGATCATTCAGGGATCGATCCAGTTTAAAGTTCCGACTCACGGCAATTTTATTGATGATACGCTGGGAGAGCTCATCCCGGGCATAATCACAAACCATGATCCGGGAGTTCCGAATTTCATTGGTCAGCGCAAAACCAAACAAGACAATTTGGGCAATAGGCAAGCCGAATAGCATCAGCAGGGACTTCCGGTCTCTGAAGACATGGTAAAATTCTTTTTGAACAAAGGCCAGGAATTGTTTCATATTAGTCGGCTTTACGGCTGGCGTTTCGGGCTAATTCAAAGAATACCTCATCCATTGAGCGCGCGCCATAGGTCCTTTTTAATTGTGCCGGGGCATCCAATGCTTTAATCGTTCCATCGACCATCATGGAAATTCGATTGCAATATTCTGCCTCATCCATATAATGCGTACTCACAAATACCGTGATCCCTCTGTCTGATGCAGCATAGATTAAATCCCAAAATTGTCGTCGGGTAATCGGATCCACCCCACCGGTGGGCTCGTCCAGGAATACTATTTTGGGTTCATGAATCACCGCTACAGAAAAGGCAAGCTTCTGTTTCCATCCCAAAGGAAGGGACCCGACCATTTTACCAAGCTCCTGCCCCAGCCCTAACTGCTCGATCAAATCTTTGCTCTTCTGTCGGATCTCCTTGTCTTTGAGTCCATAGATACCCCCGAAAAAACGGATATTTTCCTGGATACTCAGGTCTTCATAAAGCGAGAATTTCTGGCTCATATAGCCAATATGCTTTTTCACCTGTTCTGGATGCCTGCTCACATCAAAACCCGCCACCATGGCCGTTCCCGAACTCGGTTTAGATAAACCGCAGAGCATGCGCATCGCGGTGGTTTTCCCTGCTCCATTAGCTCCCAGGAAGCCAAAGATCTCTCCCTGGTAGACTTCGAAACTAATAGCATCAACTGCAACAAATTCTCCGAATTGTTTGGTCAGCTTGTCCGTACTTATTACAACGTCCTTCATGGCAGCGGCTTTAAAGTGAGGCCGGAAGGTTCCGTTCCTGCTGTCATTAATTCAATGAAGCAATCTTCAATCGTAGGGGTCACCGGCAGCAATTCCAGATCCTCATGGCCTTTTTGCCGAAGCAATACGAGAAGGTGTTGCTGCGTTACCTGATTGTCATTGGTAAATACCAGATGTAAATACTCCCCAAAAGCATAGCAATGTGCAATCTCTCGCATGGTTCGTAATTCCTGCAATAGCTTGCTCATCCGACTGGCTTTGATGGCATATAAAGGAGATGGATACTGTTGTATGATCTGATCCGGCGTATTTATGGACATTACCTTTCCTGCCTGCATCAAGGCAATACGTTCACATAGCCCAGCTTCATCCATATAGGGTGTACTCACCATTATGGTGATCCCCTGGGTCTTAAGTCGCTTCAACATTTCCCAGAATTCTTTTCTGGAAACAGCATCCACACCGGTTGTCGGCTCATCCAGAAAGAGAACCGAAGGACGATGGATTAAAGCGCAACAAAGTGCGAGCTTTTGTTTCATCCCACCCGATAATTGTCCGGCCCTTCGTTTTTTAAAGGGCTCGATCTGCACATAGATTTCCCGGATCAGGTCATAATTTGCAGTGATGGTGGTACCAAATACCGTAGCAAAGAATTTCAGGTTTTCTTCAACCGACAAATCCTGGTATAATGAAAAGCGACCCGGCATATAACCAACACTGTTGCGAATCTTTTTGTAATCCCGCACCATATCAAAGCCATGAACACTGGCACTCCCGCCGTCCGGTAACAGCAAAGTGGTTAGCATCCTGAAAATACTGGACTTACCTGCCCCATCCGGTCCTATCAGGCCGAAAATACTCCCCTGCTCTACTTCCAGGCTGACATCATCCACGGCTAGTAAGCCCCCTTTATTGTAGGTTTTCCGCAGTTTATTTAAAACGACATCTTTCATCTTATTGAAACTTCAGTTCGCCATACATCCCGATCTTATAGCTGCCGTCATTCACTACTTTCACTTTTATAGCATAAACCAGGTTGGCCCGTTCTTCTTTGGTCTGTATGGTTTTAGGGGTAAACTCCGCTTTGTCGCTGATCCAGGTTATATGTCCCTTTTGACTTTTCAAGCCTCCTTTTCCATCATCAGCAGCGACTGTTACTTCCTGGTTGAGGCGGATGCTGCTTAATTGGTTTTCTGTAACGTAGGCCCGAAGAATAATACTGCTTAGGTCCGCCATTTTATAAAGCGGTTTACCAGGACTGACCATTTCATTCGGCTCCGCATATTTCACCAACACAGTGCCATTAGTAGGATTGATAATCCGGCATCGGTCTAACTGGTCCTGGGTTTGAGCAATCTGGGCCCCAATTGGGATCGCATCCTTGTTAATGCCACGAGTAGAAATATCAAGCGAGGAATGCAGGGCATTGATCTGATTGCGATAAACCAGCACCTGGGCATTAATATCATCCAATTGCTTGCCGGTGGCGGCATCCGCCTTTACCAGGCTGCTGATCCGTTTTTGTTCTTTTAGTGCGGCCTCCAACTGGCTTTCGAGGCTTGCCAACTGCACGGAGATATCCGGCTTTTTGCTGAGTACCGCGCCTTCCTGCGATTCCAGTTGTTGCTTTTTAAGGTGGAGTTGTACACTGTCGATATATCCAATGACCTGTCCTGCACTCAGGCTTTGGCCTTCTTCAATTGTAAATTGTTTTAAAACACCACTGACTTCTGCAGATATTATGGTTTCAGGGGCTTCAAAAGCACCCGTAGCATCAAAATCAGTCTTGTGGTTCGAACAGGAACTGATCAGGAGTAGCGCGGTTAGCAAACTGAAAGTAGATGATTTCATACGATTGCCGGTAAGCTTAATTACCTGTTGTGGTTTGAAAATTATATTGTGTCAATAATTCCTGCATCTGATGCAATGCCAGGCTTTCCCGGGCCTGGCTTTCTTCGTTCAGATAGCTCAGGTAATCGATACTGGTAATGCTCCCATATTCGAGTTGGGCATTGGCGCTGAGTTTTATGGACTGCCTAAGCTGGATAATTTGCTGATCGGTGGATATGAGTTCCTGGTATTTCTTCAATTCGGTTTTCAATTGTGTTATGCTGAGTTGGGTATTGAAAACAAAAACCTCTTTTTGTACCTCCAGCATTTGCTGGTTAAGTTCCAGAATTTTACGCTCCTTTCTGGAGGTATAATAATTGGAAAGGTTCCAGTTAAGGCGGAGGCCGGTAATATAATAAGCATCCAGATCGTTACTTAAAAAGTTGAGTGCCGGCCGGCCATATCCACCCTGGAAAAACAGGTTGAGGTGCGGCATATTGCGGGTATCCAATAAGGTATTCTGTACTTGATAAACCTGTTTCTGAAGGTCATATAATCGCAATTCGGGACGGTTAATTTCCTCCATGGGAATCATAGGTTCCGGCTGGTTCAGTAGAATGGTGTCTGACAATTCATTGCCGATGAAAGCAGCCAGCATGTGAACATAGGCACTTCGCATTGCCTGTAATTCGACCCGGTGCTGATCAGCTTTCAGGTATTCTGCCCTTAGTATATCAGAACTGCTTTTCAGCATGGTACCATTCTTATAACCGGCCTCCGTTTTGCGGATTCCGGATTGAATATCCGATTGCAGTAAGGCATTCTGTTTGAGTTGTTCATCCAAGAGTAAAATGCCGAAGAATACCTGGTTGATGCGGTCATGAAGTTTATAAAACTCCGTTTCCAGTTTCTGCTGTTCGACCCCGGCATTGATCCGGATCAGGTTTTTCTGACGATTGGTGGTGGCAATATCAGTGATGGGCTGAATCAACTCCCCATAAATTTTGTACTGATCCTTGCTGATGCCTGGGATGGAGATGTTTGGAAGACTAATGGGAATCTGTGTTACGGCAGACTGATAGGTCGCCTGCCCTGAAATAGTACTTTGGGGCCAGTAACCTTTGGAAGCATTATCCAGGGAGTATTGTTCCGTTTTATGGATGAGGTCGAATTCCTTGATCAGCGGATAGTTTTGCCGGGCAAGCTCGTAACAGCGTGCAATTCCAAGCGTATCGAAAGCCTGAGCATGGAGTTGAGCACTAAGTAGTATAAATACCCACAGAACAATTTTCTGAAGACTATGACCGAAATAAGTTGACATCTTTACGCTTATTATGGTTAGGAATGGGCCAGCATTGTTTCAATCCATATGGGGATGAGTTTCTTGCGTTCCAGCATCATTTCATTGAATTTTGATTGTGATACCTTACTGATTCCCCGGAGCAAAGGATTGGCGATAAAGGGGAAGACCGTCAGGCCGAGCAGGTTCATAAGAAATTGAAGGGGATGTTTAAAATGGGTAGTCCCATAATGTGCGGCGCGTTCTTCCAATTGCCGGACTAATGCCGATTGCATAAAGCCATCCTTAAGTCCCATCCGACTGAGCAATTGCTGCGGGTCCCGCTTTATTTCACTCATGATAAAGAGCGGAATATCGGGTTCGGCAATCAATAGATCGATGTAATTATTGACCAGCAATTGGATCTTTTGATCCAATACACTGGTAGCATCATTCATAATGAACATCGCATTCTGCATGAATTGCTGCATAGTTTCCAGCATAATCAGGTCGAATAATTTTTCCTTGCTGCGGAAATAATAATTCAGCAAGGCCAGATTGATTCCCGCGGCCTCCGCTATATCCCGGGTCCGGGTTGCGGCATAGCCCTTTTGATGGAATACGATCCTGGCTGAGGATTTGATTTTTTCCTCCGTGCTTGGATCGACCATATCCTGAACTGTTTTACGCATCTGTTCCGATTGTAACTCAAAACTAAAGCCATTTACGGGCAATTAATCAATATTTTGAATTGTTTGTTTTAATCGTTTGATTAATACTATTCAGTGTCGAAATTAGGCAGGCACGACGCATCTTTGCATCGACGATTATGCAGCACAGGTATATTGCCATAGAGGGAAATATTGGAGCGGGTAAAACCACCTTGGCAAATTTGCTGGCGGAACATTTTCAGGCGCGGCTTATCACGGAGGAGTTTGCGGATAATACCTTCCTACCAAAATTTTACCTGGAGCCGGAACGGTATGCGTTTCCGTTGGAATTATCCTTTCTGGCCGATCGCTATAAACAATTGAAAGACCAGATAGCGAGCCCGGATCTGTTTGGACAAATGATCATTACAGATTATTTGTTTATCAAGAGTAAATTGTTTGCCCGGGTGAACCTGAATGAAGCCGAGTATGAACTCTTTAGCAGGGTCTTCGATATTATGGATCTGCATCTGCGGCAGCCAGATGTATTGATTTTTCTTCATGCACCTTTAGCTACCCTAAAAGAGCGCATAGTAATCCGGGGACGGTCCTATGAACAGAATATCAGTTGGGAATATTTGCAACGGGTGGAAGATATTTATGAGAGTTACCTGGGGAGCTTACAAATTCCGATCATAAGGATTGATACAGCGGCCTTTGATTTCAGATGGGAAGGTAAAAAACGAAAAACCTTGCTGGACTTGCTTTCTATGCCTTTGGAGCCAAAAATCCACTACCTGGAATTCCAATGAGGACCGTTTAAAAACGGTAGCGTTTTTTTAGGATTCTTTATTACATTGTAGGTCGTAAATTCGCCGACCTTAAAAAAGGGTGGGAATTATCTGAGTTCATTCACCACCTCTTACATTTTGTGCATATGGAAGCTATACAAAGCTCGGCGAAGAAAAAATCTCCACTTACTAAATCCCTTCAGGAGCATTTCGGCTTTGATGGTTTTAAAGGCAAGCAAGAAGCCATTATAAAAAATGTGCTGGCAGGCAAGGATACCTTTGTGATCATGCCTACAGGGGGCGGTAAATCCCTCTGCTATCAGCTACCAGCGGTGCTGAGTGAAGGAGTTGCCATTATCGTGTCGCCACTGATCGCCCTGATGAAGAATCAGGTCGACCTGATCCGTTCTTATAGCGAAAAAGATGATGTAGCCCATTTCCTGAACTCCACCTTAAGCAAGGTCCAGCAACGGACCGTAAAAGCGGATCTGGTCAGTGGCAAAACAAAAATGCTGTATGTAGCTCCCGAAACCCTGACCAAGCAGGAAAACATCGATTTTTTTGCAGACATCAAGATATCCTTCATCGCTGTCGATGAAGCTCACTGTATCTCTGAATGGGGCCATGATTTCCGCCCGGAATACCGAAAACTCAGGGGGATGATCGATATGATCAATCCGGATTTACCCATCATTGCCCTTACCGCTACGGCTACACCTAAAGTCCAGGACGATATCGTAAAGAACCTGGATCTGCGGGAGCCTGCCATATTCATCGATTCCTTTAACCGTCCCAATCTGTATTATGAAATTGTTCCGAAAGGAACCAAGGACCAGGTATTACGCCATATGGTTCGGTTCATACATGGCATGAAAGGGAAAAGCGGCATCATTTATACCCTGAATCGCAAGACCACAGAAGAACTAGCCAGTACCCTGGTTGCCAATGGAGTCAGTGCAGTGGCCTATCATGCCGGACTCGATTCTACCACAAGGGCCGGACGTCAGGACCAGTTTCTGAATGAGAACGTGGATGTGATTGTAGCTACCATCGCTTTTGGTATGGGCATTGACAAGCCCGATGTGCGCTTTGTCATGCATTATAATATTCCAAAGTCCCTCGAGAATTATTACCAGGAAACCGGGCGGGCCGGGCGGGATGGCATGGAAGGCAAATGCATCCTGTATTATTCCTACCAGGATGTTCAGAAATTGGAACATCTGATGCGCGACAAGACGCTGTCAGAGCGTGAAATGGGCGCCCAGTTGATATCGGAGACGGTGGCATACACGGAGAGCAGTGTCTGCCGGAGGAAATTATTGCTGCATTATTTTGGGGAGAACCTCAAGCAGGAAAATTGTGGAGCTTGTGATAATTGCCTGAATCCTAAAGAAAAGATCGATGTAAAGGATAGTGTCAAGATCGTGCTGGATACGGTAAGTGCCCTTGAGGAACGCTTCGGGATCAACTATGTAGTAGATGTCGTTCTGGGCAATAGCAATCCACAATTAAGCACCTTTGGCCATGATAAACTCAAAGTGTTTGGGAGTGGCAAGATCATGAAGATGGATGCCAATTTTTGGCAAAGTCTGATCCGTCAAATGTTATTGGAAGGTTTTATTCGCAAGGATATTGAAGAATATGGCTTGCTCAAGATCGAGGAGCCCGGACGTAAATTCCTGAAGAAACCATTTGCAATCAAGGTTTCGCTCAATCATAAGTATGAGGAAGCGCAGGCGGAAGAGGATTCCCGCGAGGCGAATGCCGTTCCGGCGGCCGCCGATGAGGTATTGCTCGGAATGCTGAAGGAATTGCGGCGACAGGTGGGCCGGGAAAAGAATCTCCCGCCATTTGTAATTTTCCAGGAGAATTCCCTGGAGGATATGGCAACGGCCTATCCAACCAGTATGGAGGAGCTCGAAAAGATCTCCGGTGTCAGTAAGGGGAAAGCTTTGCGTTTCGGACGAAAATTCATTGATCTCATCTCCAAGTATGTGGAGGAAAATGAAATTGAGAAACCTGATGATTTCGTGATGAAGAGTGTGGTGAATAAGAGTGGGATGAAGGTTTTTATCATTCAGAATATCGATAAGAAGATCCCGCTGGAAACCATTGCCCGGAATAAAGGTCTGAATCTCCAGGATTTGCTCCTTGAAATGGAAACGATCGTATCTTCTGGTACTCGTCTTAATTTGGATTATTGCCTGGATGAGGAACTGGATGAAGATGAAATGGATGAGATCTTCGATTATTTCAAAGGCAGTCAGGATGGGAACTTAGTAGATGCCTACGAGGAATTCAAGGACCGGGATGTAAGCATTGAACAATTGCAGATGATGCGGATTAAGTTTTTGAGTGAGTTTGCAAACTAGGTGGTAATGGATTCGGTAGTTGGTACTTTTTAAAAGGTATTTAGATTCATTCTTGCTTATTGAAGTTACACTCAGCGTTAAATGCCCTCCTTCGCCAAATGGCTATGGCGGGCAAAGCCTGAAGGCCTGCACTTTCTGTGGTTCCTAGTAATCCTCAACTCAACTTCGCTCAGGGGTCCGATGTAGTAACTCTGTTCAGAGGCCAGTTGGGTACTTCTATTAGGGGGTATAGTATAGGACCCTTCGACTTCGCTCTCCTTCGACTCCGCTCTCCTTCGACTCCGCTCAGGAACCGGGATCGGGGTCAGGGGTCAGGGATCGGGGATCGACTTCGCTCTGGGGGGCGGGTGTAGTAACTCAGTTCAGGGATCGGTTGGGTACTTTGATTAGGGGGTATAGTACAGGATCCTTCGACTCCGCTCTCCTTCGACTCCGCTCAGGAACCGGAACCGGGATCGGGATCGGGGGTCGATTTCGCTCCGGGATCGGACTAACCAAGCACAAAAAAACCGGCCCTTTTCAGAAGCCGGTTCTTTGAATGTTATTATTTATTACTTACTCATTGTATTCTTAGCCTCAATGCTTAATGTCGCATGCGGAACGGCGCGCAGTCTTGCCTTGTCAATCAGTTTGCCGGTGACGCGGCAAATGCCGTAGGTCTTGTTTTCGATCCGGACCATGGCCTTTTCCAGGTGGTTGATGAACTGGATCTGACGGCTGGCCAATTGGCTCAGTTGCTCCCGCTCCATCGCACCACTGCCATCTTCCATATTCATGTAGCGGTTCTCGGTGTCTTCAGCACCAGTTGCATCCTTATGCGTGATAAGACCCTGCTGATAAGCCAGTTCCTTACGGGCGGTAGCCAGGCGGGTTGTGATCAAATCACGGAATTCATTTAATTCATCATCACTATACCGATAAAGTGGACTGGTATCGGCTTCTTCTTTATCCAAAATAGAACGGGTAAAATCGGGTTGATAGCTGATCATGGTAACACCATTATCAACGGATTCCTTCGGTTTGGTTTCCAGACGCCGATGAGCGATGATTACATTACTCTTTTTATCCTCCCGTCCTGGCATTACAGTTGGCATGGGTGCTGGCTTCGGCTGAGGTTTTGGAATGGAAGCTGCCACCTTTGCCTGAACGCGTTGTAAAGCAGAGGCCGTACGTTTTTGGGCGGCGCGTTGTTCTGCCTTGGTTTCTTTCTTTGGCAGGGCCACAGCTTCAACGACTGCTTCTTTCTTAGCAGGTTTTGCTGTTTTTACCGGAGGCGCCGGAGCTGCTTTTTTCGCTACCGGCTTAGCCATTGGTACTGTTTTAATGGCGGCCTTAGCTGGAACTGCCTTAGCAGCAACGGCTTTGGCGGGAGCTGATTTTGCCGGAGCTGATTTTGCCGGAGCTGATTTCTTTGCCGGAGCTGGTGCTTTGGCTGGAGCCGCTTTCTTTGCAACGGGAGCCGCTTTTTTGGCGGCAACCGCTGCTTTTTTAGCTGGTACCGCTTTGGCAGGAGCTGCTTTTTTATTCGTTGGTGCTGATTTTTTCAATGGAGTTACTGATTTCTTTACGGCCGCTTTTACCGGAACCGCTGCTTTTTTGGCTGGTGCTACCACTGCTTTCTTCACCGGTGCCTTCGCAACAGCTCCTTTTACAGCGACGGACTTTTTAAGTGGGGCAGATTTGGCTAAGCCAGCTTTTTGGGGAGCGGCTGCTCCCTTGGATGCGGAAGCTTTAACGTTACTTTGCTTCACTTTCGGTGCCGAAACAGGGGATTTTTTAGCAGCAGCAGCCTTTACAAGCGGTTTTTTGGGCGTAGCCATTCTTTAGGTTATTTTTGAAATTAAAATATTCAGATGCACATCATTCAGGTCTATAGCATGTCCATCTGTCAATTCTGGTAAAGCTTTAATATTTTCTGCCAGAATTTCGGCGCAAATATACTGCTGATTATTCAATACTGCAAGGTTGAGCGGTTCATAGCTTTGATAGCTGACATTTATTCTGTCAGTCAATTCAAAGCCCTCATCCTTACGCAACTTCTGTATGCGGTTCACAAACTCCCGCGCCAGGCCCTCCTGAAGCAATTCAGCTGTCAATGAGATATCCAAAGCAGTAGTCAACGTATCCTTATTCGCCACCGCCCAACCTGGGATATCCTCCGCGATAATATCCACCTCATTACGATCAATTACATAAGTTGCTCCCTCATACTGAACCGAAAAGTGCTTATCCTGCTCCAATTGAGCGATCTCCTGCTGACTCAGTCCGGTGATCAACGCGGCCACTTCTTTCATTTTTGCCCCTAATCTTGCTCCCAATAATTTAAAATTCGGCTTAACCTTTTTGTTGATGATACCAGTGGTATTCGTCAGGAATTCAATGGCTTTTACATTCACTTCATTCCGGATCAGGGTTTCCACCTTCCCGATCTGTACCTGCATAGCCGGCGAAGTGATCGGGATCAACACGCGCTGCAAAGGCTGACGAACTTTGATATTTACTTTTTTACGTATGGATAGGACCAGAGAACAAATATCCTGAGCCATATTCATTCGTTCTTCCAATTCCTTATCTATAAATTTTTCCTGGGCAATCGGAAACGGTGCCAGGTGAATGGAATGATGAGGAATCCGGCCCGTTTGATTATTCAGATTACAGAATAGCCAATCCGCAAAGAATGGCGAAATCGGAGCCATTAAACCGGAAATCGTTTCAAGGCACTCATATAGTGTCTGATAGGCCGAAATCTTATCCTGCTCATATTCCCCTTTCCAGAACCGGCGACGGCATAAACGCACATACCAGTTACTCAGGTGTTCATCTACAAAAAATTCAATGGCTCTACCCGCCTGGGTCGGTTCATAATCATCCAATTGCCGGGTCACTTCCTGCACCAACGTATTTAAGGAAGAAAGGATCCAGCGATCAATTTCCGGACGTTCGGCTATAGGCAGATAGCTTTCTTTAAATTGAAAGCCATCTACATTCGCATACAAGGCAAAAAATTGATATGTATTATAGATGGTCCCGAAAAACTTTCGCTGCACTTCTCCAATTCCATTGATATCAAACTTGAGACTATCCCAGGGAGAAGCATTGGTAATCAGGTACCAGCGGGTGGCATCTGCCGAATATTTATCAATGGTCTCAAAAGGATTGATGACATTCCCCAGTCGTTTACTCATCTTGGCCCCGTTCTTATCGAGAACGAGTCCATTAGAAACCACTGTTTTATAAGCAACAGAATCAAATAACAGCACCCCAAGAACATGGAGTGTGTAAAACCAGCCACGGGTCTGGTCTACCCCTTCCGCAATAAAATCCGCAGGAAAGGCTGAAGCGCCCCAGCCTGCCTCGACCGGCATGGGTATTGCCAGATGTCCTGGGAAGGCACTATCCGGCATATACATACTGGTTGGCAAAATGGCCCCTACGTTCTCAAACGGAAAGTGTTGCTGGGCATATGGCATCGCACCGGAATCAAACCAAACATCGATCAGATCCGGTTCCCGGTGCATGGCCTGACCGGACTTGGTGGCCAGAATGATCTGATCCACCCAGGGTTTGTGGAGATCGATGCCGGCACCTTGTTTGGAATAACTATCCCGTTCTTTTTCACCATCCCCCAATTGGGAAGGATGAATGAACTGATTCGTACCTAATACCTTATTGGCATGCGCAATCTCTTCTTCGAGCTCCGCAACACTTCCAATGCATTTCATCTCCTTACCATCCTCACTCACCCAGATGGGCAATGGCGTACCCCAATAACGACTGCGGCTCAGATTCCAATCCACCATATTCTCCAGCCAGTTCCCAAAACGTCCTTCTCCGGTACTCTTGGGTTTCCAGTTGATGGTCTTGTTAAGCTCGATCATCCGATCACGTGCTGCAGTCGTGCGAATGAACCAGGCGTCCAGCGGATAATAGATGATCGGTTTATCGGTGCGCCAGCAATGCGGGTAATTATGTTCGTATTTCTCCACCTTGAAAGCCAGGCCATTCGATTTCAGGTAAAGGGCGATTTCCAGGTCGGTATCCTTATAGTCCGGATCGGAGCGATAATTCTTGACGTATTTACCGCTCAGGTAGAAATCGGTATGTGGATTGTCCGTGCCTTCAATGAATTTCCCCTGTTTATCGACCAGGATAAAGATGCCAAGATTGGACTTTTGACCTACTTTAAAGTCGTCGGCACCGAAAGCGGGTGCTGTGTGTACGATGCCGGTACCATCTTCGGTAGTAACGAAATCTCCCAGAACCACCCGGAATGGATCACCACCCGAGAGTCCTTTCTGATTGGATGGAAATGGAAGGAGCTGTTCGTAGCGGGTTCCTTCCAATTCCCTGCCTTTGAATTCTCCGATGATACTCCATGGAATCGGTCCTTTTGACGCGGAGCCTCCGGAATTGGATACCGGTGCATCTTCAGAGGTCCGGGTAATGGTAGAACCGCGGCCTTCATGCGAAGTTTCAGCCAGATGATTACCACCGGCAAATGCTGCAAAATCAGCATGTTCGCCTTCAGCCTTAAAATATTTTGATACCAGTGCTTTGGCCAATATGACCTGGCAGGGCTGGTGGGTATATGGATTAAAGGTTTTTACAAGGACATAATCAATGTTCGGACCGACTGTCAAACCGCAGTTGCTGGGCAAGGTCCAGGGGGTGGTCGTCCAGGCCAGGAAATACGTTAGATCTTCCAGGGTGCCGGATACTTTGGCACCTAATACCCGAACCAATTCTGCATGGGTAACCCGGAACATGGCCACAACCGTTGTGTCCTTCACATCCTTATAGGTACCTGGTTGATTCAGTTCATGAGAACTCAGGCCGGTGCCTGCTGCAGGTGAATACGGTTGGATGCTAACACTTTTATAAAGAAGGTCTTTCTTGAAGAGTTCTTTAAGGCACCACCAGAGCGATTCGATGTAATCTGTTTTGTAGGTGATATAAGGGTCACTCATATCTACCCAATAGCCCATTTTCTCGGTAATGCTCTCCCATTCACCGGTATAGCGCATGACCGCCTCCCGGCATTTCTGATTATAATCTTCGATGGAGATGCTCTTCCCGATATCTTCCTTGGTAATGCCCAATTCCTTTTCGACACCCAGTTCAATGGGAAGTCCATGAGTATCCCAGCCGGCTTTGCGCTTTACCTGGAAGCCCTGCATGGTTTTGTAGCGGCAGACAAGGTCTTTTAGGGTACGTGAAATGACATGGTGAATGCCGGGTAATCCGTTAGCGGAGGGTGGCCCTTCGTAGAATACAAAAGGAACCGCACCATCGCGTTCGTCTACACTTTTCCGGAAAGTCTCATCCTCCTTCCATTTAGCCAGGAATTCCTTCTCGATAGTGGGCATATGGAGTCCACCATATTCCGGGTATTTAGTTGCCGTTGCCATAGGGGCGCAAAGGTAATTGGCTTTGTGCTTTGGTTGGGGGGGTGTGAATGGGAGAAGCTGTCTAAAATAGAAGGAATTACTCCCACAGGGAATTGCGGCTATTTTCTAACAATACTTTGCCATTTTTCCAATAGAATCTCTGCGAAATTTGAGGCCCCGATTATGCGCATTTTTTCATTAATCATTTGTTTCCTGGTACCTGTTGTGGCGAAGGCCCAGCAGTTTCACGGAAAGATCTTTGATGAAGACACCCGGCAGGCCCTGGCAGGGGTACTGGTTACCAATACCCATTCGGGAGCCTTATGGATCAGCGATTCGTTAGGAAATATTGCATTCACAGCGTATCCGGGTGATATCATGAGTTTTCATTCCATCCGGTATCGGGATTATGAACTGACCATTTTTAAATATTCTGATATTATAAAGGTTGGCATGGTTCGGGCACCCGTAGAACTGGCGGAGGTCAAGGTTTTATCACCCATGTTACGCTATAAACAGGATAGCATTTTCAATCATCAGTTCTTCCATAAGGAATTGGGATATGCCCAATCAAAAACTAAAATGGATTTTAGCAGTGGGATTGGGGCTGATGGCCTGGTGTCGGAATTGGCATTATGGGCTTCCGGGAAGAAAAAACACTACCGCGATTTTGCGAAAGATATGACCATGCTGGAGGACATGCGTTATGCCAGCATCCGATATACGACCGATATGGTCATGTTGCAGACGGGCTTAAGTGATAGCGCCGCAAGTATGTTCATTGTAAAACACCCCATTCCGGATGATTTTGTGCGGGATGCAAGCGAATTGGAATTGAAGATGTGGGTGCGCAGTCAGTATCGTGCTTCATTAGGTGATACATTGTCGGCCCAGATCAAACATTGACCCCTCACGCTAAGAGCTGTTTTTTTATTTTTGAAGGGGCTTGGGATCTTTCCGGTATGTTGCCTGCCTATTAAATTTGTGAAACAGGACTTAATTAAAAAGCACCTGAATTCAATATGGATACCGATGATTTATCAAAGGAAACCTATCAGGCCGTACTTATTACGGCTGAAAAGTTTAATCACAACCTATGCATCCAGTTTGGAATATTGGCCAGCGATTGTAGGGACGACGATGATTATTTGACCAATGCAAGTCAGCTAATTAAGGAATGGAAATCAAACCTGGAAAACAGTATCGATGATATTTTCTTTGACACGGTAAGACCGAAGCCTATGGTTTTTAAGGCGCTGCTTTCAACCATTCAGGATAAAATCGAGAACGTCAAAAACATTCCATTAGATAAACGCAATTTTGACTTTTAGCAATAGCTCATGGACTATAATGAATTATACTCCGATTTAACAAGGAAGCTAGCGGCAGCAGTTCCGATTCCCGCCCATCCGACCCGTGAACTTGTACAAACGTTTAAAGCTGATATTAAGGAACTCACTTTAAAATCGAAATTGACAATAATCAGCGTTTTTAATACGGGCGATATTTCAGGAATTATGTGTGCTGTTGAGTTACATGAAGGAAGAATTGCCTGCAGTTTAACCCATTAAAATTTTGATCCGACCGTTCCTTTGTACAACGAGATTGTCGAATACCAGCGCAGGAGATACAAAAGAATAATACAATTACAGCAAATATCGAAAATTATACGACGGCCCAGAAATTTATGGTGATTGGTTGCTGTATTGGTACCATGATCAAGATATAAGGATGGGAAACGGCTTTTGTCAATATTGGGTAGGTAAATCGTATCCCGGTACCAGGTAGCGTACCAGGTTTCGTATAAACCTTTGGCGGTAAACAGGATTCCATAACTGGCTGTTTCTGCTACCGTAAACTCATCATCCATCATCGCACGAAATACAGCTCTGGTAGCAAGCGGGGAAATATCAAACTATTGGGTGCAGGATATGCTATTAATGGCAGATTTGAAGGGACCCATTTGAGCTGATTGCATGATGGACAATAGTTGCAAATGCACGGTGCAGCCGGTTAGTTGCCCCGGCCTTCAGGCCGGGGTTGAAAATGCCCCAGAAAATGTGAAGGGGCTTTAGCCCTTTTTATCGATTTAATGATCCAATATAGTTGCCCCGCGCCTTTAGGGTTCCCCGCCGAAGCTATACAGCGAAGGAGGGCCGGGGTTGAAAATGCCCCAGAAAATGTGAAGGGGCTTTAGCCCTTTTTATCGATTTAATGATCCAATATAGTTGCCCCGTGCCTTTAGGGTTCCCCGCCGAAGCTATACAGCGAAGGAGGGCCG
>Ga0265327_10000696_pt1 | contig 53491 bp, 41 predicted proteins | sample 41621metaG_FD_202089 | JGI IMG/M metagenome (GOLD analysis project Ga0265327, IMG submission 202089) | Rhizosphere microbial communities from Carex aquatilis grown in University of Washington, Seatle, WA, United States - 4-16-21 metaG | ecosystem: Host-associated > Plants > Roots > Rhizosphere... | reverse complement strand
TGGGAGCTTGACTGCCCGACGATCGAATGCTCTTTTCAAAACGCTGGAAGCATCCTGGTTTATATCGCACTCTACCAGAGAGCGATGGCATTGAAAGAAGCCAACGGGAAAGCGCCACTGCTATCGGTTAGTACCAAGAAGTTTTGAAAAGAGTATCGAACGGTGGGCACAGCCACAGATGTTGGCGCACTACTTGGACAAGACTTTGCCGAATTCTGAAACATATGCAGCAAGTGCTTACGCGAATAATCTGCTCGCGAGTTTAGGCGTAACGGCACGTTGCGATAGTGGTCTGTATGCAGTGCATCCCGCGCTGCGCTATGCGCAGAGCGGTTTGCTGGCGTTGACCGGCAATGAGAATGCGCCGCAAATTTGTCCGCTGCCATTGGCGAGCTGCGCGGATGGGGCGATCGCCGCGCTGCAATTGCTTGCGCCTGATTCCAGGCTCGCTGTCGATGGCGCGGCATTGCTCGGCGAGCGCGCGGCATTGGCCGGTTATACGCGCGCCGGCGCAATATCCCCGGGCGGCAGTTGCCGTTTATTGGCGGTCAGCGATGGTTGGCTCGCGCTGAATCTGGCGCGCGACGACGATTGGGATTTACTGCCGGCTTGGCTGGAGATGGAGCCTACGCGGTCATGGGCCGATGTCGCCGCGGCTTTGACGAAGCAGCGCTTGTCCGATTGTATCGAGCGCGGTCGCCTGCTCGGCTTGGCGGTTGCGCCGCTGTTAAAACCCGGCGAATCGACGTCTTGGTATCGCGTCGAATATGAGTCTGTCGCAAGAGCTGAAAAAACTATCCGCGACGATGCGCCATTGGTGGTCGATCTTTCAGCGTTGTGGGCGGGGCCGTTGTGCAGCCATTTGCTGCAACTGCTGGGCGCGCGCGTGATTAAAGTCGAAAGCATCGGTCGGCCGGATGGTGCGCGGCGCGGCAATGGCGATTTTTATAATTTACTGAATGCGAACAAGGAAAGTGTCGCGCTCGATTTTTCGACGTCGCGAGGCCGCGCGCAATTGCGCATGTTATGCGAGCGCGCCGATATCGTGATCGAAGCGTCGCGGCCGCGTGCGCTGCGCCAACTCGGCCTGAATGCCGAAGAAATTATCGCCGCTAATCCGACCTTAACGTGGATTGGCATCAGCGGTTATGGCCGCCGCGAACCCGAGGCCAACTGGGTAGCGTTTGGCGACGATGCGGCAGTGGCGGCGGGGCTCTCGTCGCTGTTATACGACGTACATGGCGTGCCGCTATTTTGCGGCGATGCCATCGCCGATCCACTCACCGGGTTACACGCGGCGCTGGCTGCCTGGCATAGCTACAGTATCGGTGGCGGGCGTTTGATTGGGCTCGCATTGCGCGATGTGGTGGCGTACTGTTTGCAGTTCGGCGCGCCGCATACGCCGACTGTTCTGCGTGCACGTTGCAACGAGTGGCGTAGCGTCATTGAGCAGGCACAATTATTCGATGCGTTGCCGGGCGCGCGCCGGACGAATTCTATGGCCGCCGAATTAGGTGCTCATACCAACACCGTGTTACAGGAGTTGGGTATTCCATGCTAATCCGCAATGCCGAAATCAATTTTTCCAGCCTGGTCGATATTCGTATCATCGACGGTATGGTGGTGGAAATCGGTTCGCATTTAACGGCGGCGGCGGGCGCAACGATTATAGAGGCCGATGGCAAGGCGCTGCTGCCGGGCCTGCACGATCACCATTTGCATTTTATGGCGTATGCGGCGGCGCTCGATTCGCTGCTGTGCGGCGCGCCGCAAATTAATACCGCTACCGAACTCGTACAAGCGCTACGGCAAAAAGCCCAACTGATCGCCAGCAAAAATGCCGGCGCCCAAAAAAATGCCGGCACCCCCAAAAAAACCGAGAGCTGGTTGCGCGGTTTCGGTTATCACGAAGCCGTTGCGGGCGATATCGATCGGCATTGGCTGGATAACATCGCGCCGCAGTTGCCAGTGCGCATCCAACATCGCAGCGGGCGTTTGTGGATTTTAAATTCGCGCGCATTGCAGTTGCTTGGCGATTTGACGGCGGCGCCGCTCGAACGCCGCGACGGCAATTTTACCGGCCGTTTGTACGATGCCGATATCTGGCTGCGCGAGCGTATCGGTAAACAATTGCCGGATGTACGTTATGCCAGTGCGCAATTGGCGAGTTTTGGCGTGACGAGTTTTACCGATACGTCGCCGAGCAACGATAGCGCAACGCTCGCGCTGTTTGCGCAGCTACAGCGGCGCGGCGAAATATTGCAAGATGTATTGATGATGGGCGATGCCAGTTTAAGCGCAGTATCTGCGCAGCCGCATATTTCCGCCGGTGCGACTAAAATTCATTTGCACGATAACGAGCTGCCCGATTTCGACGCGATGAGCGCAGCGATTAGTCTCAGCCATGTGCAAAATCGCCCGGTGGCGATTCATTGCGTCAGCCTGGTCGATCTGACTTTCGCGCTGGCGGTGCTCGAAGCGGTCGGCACAATGATCGGCGATCGCATCGAACACGCGGCGATAACGCCGCCGGAAATAATGCAGCGCATCGCGCAGTTAAATTTAAGCGTAGTGACGCAGCCGAATTTTATCGCCGAGCGCGGCGATAGTTATCTGCGCGATGTCGATGGCGCGGATCGGCCGTGGTTGTATCGATTGCAAGGGTTTGTCGAAGCGGGTGTTGCGCTTGCAGCCGGCACCGATGCGCCGTTCGGCGCTGCCGATCCGTGGGCCGCGATGCAGGCGGCGACGCTGCGGACTACGCGCAGCGGCGCTGTTATCGGCGCTTTGGAGGCTTTAACGCCGGAAGCGGCGCTAGAATTATTTCTCGGCGATCCGCGGTTGCCTGGACACGGTAAAAATCGTATCGAGATTGGCAGTCGCTCAGATTTTTGTTTGCTCGATAAAAGTTGGCGGCAGGCACGGCAAAATCTGGCGGCGGTACGCGTACAAAAAACAATTCGCTGCGGTCAATTAATTTTTCCCGCGCCGCACGCTTAATCAACTACCAACTACTATCCGGCGCTGTGCCCGCCGACCGATACTCTTTTCAAAACTTCTTTGTACGGGGCGACAGCAGCGGCGCTTTCCCGTTAGCTTCTTTCAATATTATCGCTCTCTGATAGCGCGCGATATAAACCAGCGTGCTTCCCGTTTTTTGAAGCCAAAGATTTTGAAAAGAGCATTCGGTCGTCGAGCTGTGAAGCTCGCTGCCATCGAATATTCTGAAACTGACAACTGACAACTGACAACTGACAACTGACAACTGACAACTGACAACTGACAACTGCAGCGCTTAGCTGTTCATAGCGGCCTGCGGTGCGGCTTCGGTCGCAGTGGTTTCGGCGCGGGCGAGGAAGCTGACGATCTCGCTGGCCTCGGCCATTACGTCGCCGTAGCCGAGCTCGATTAATTGTTCGACGAACGGGCGGGTAAATAATAAATAACTGGCGGCGTTGACGCCGCCGCTGTTCTGGCCGCTGCCGGTGATGCGCAGGAAATAGCGAATGCTGCGCGGTAATTCTTTGACATGTAATTCGGCGATGGTGTCGATGTCCTGCGACGGCGACATCACATAGAGCTCGACCGGATTCAGTTTGCGCGACAATTGTTCGCGCAATTCCGGCGGCACCAGCGCTACCAGTTCGTTGACGCGCTCGAGCAATTCGATGTCGGTGGCGAGACCATCGATGAAGGCGCTGTTAAGCAAATGGCCGATAATCTGGCCGAACGCGGGGCTGTGAATTTTGCGAATCGGTTTGGCGTAATTGCGTTTATGGCCGTTCGGCGGCACGACTAAAATGCGTTCGGCACCGAGGTGCAGGGCTGGGCTGATTGGCGTCAATTGGCGCAGCGCGCCGTCGCCGTAATAATTGCCGCTGATTTCTTCGGGCGGAAAAATGGTCGGTATCGCCGCCGATGCCATTAAATGTTTTAGCCGCAGCGGAGTGGCTATGCCCTGGCGGCGCCAGCGCTGCCAGTTGGCGTGATTGGGGCCGCCCTGGAAAAAACTCATCGAAGTGCCCTGCGTGTAATTCATCGCGGTCACGGATACTGCCAGCAGATGGCGATTTTGCAGATGCTTGCCGATCGCATTGAAGTCGAGCGAGTTCTGCAGCATTTCGCGCAGCGGCGTGTTATCCAGCAGGCCGACCGGGCGACCGACCGCGATGCCGGTATTAAATAACGAACGCGCCAGGCGCCAGGCATTGTTGCCGATGTCGAGCCAACCGGTGCGATAGACATGTTCGACCGACAGCCGCAACCACAGCGATTCGAGCCAGTTGACCGCGGCGCCAAAATTATCGGCCTGGGTCGCCAGCGCGACGGCGTTGAGTGCGCCGGCGGAGGTGCCGCATAAAATCGGAAAAGGGTTGTAGCGATATTCCTTGGTCAATTGCGCCAGCGCTTTCAATACGCCGACTTGATAAGCGGCGCGCGCGCCACCGCCGGGCAGCAATAAGGCATTGCGATTGGGAGCTTGAAATGGATTGGTTGCCGACAAATTCACACCGTTCGAGAGTTGTATTCCGAGTAGCCACAGTATAGTCAGCGCGCCGGTTTAGTCTGCTTTCGATAGGATTCGCGCGACTAGCGCATATGCTCCCGCAGGCCTTTTTCGACCAGAATTTTGGTGGCGATTTCTTCGATCGAGACGTGCGTGCTGTTGATAAAGCGAATTTGATTACGCTGGAACAGCGCTTCCGCCTGCCGGACTTCGTCCTCGCACTTGGCGATATTGGCATAGCGGCTATTGGCGCGTCGCTCGTTGCGAATCGCCGCCAGGCGCTCCGGATGAATGGTGAGGCCGTAGAGTTTGTGGCGCTGGGCGAGCAGCGGGCGCGGAATCTGTCCGAGCTCGAGATCCTCGTCGGTCAATGGGTAATTAGCGGCGTACACGCCATGTTGCATCGCCATGTAGAGACAGGTCGGCGTTTTGCCGCAGCGCGATACGCCGATCAATATCAACTGCGCCTGATCGTAGTGATTGATGCGCGCGCCATCGTCGTTTTCGAGCGCGTAGTTGACGGCGTTGATGCGCTGTTGATAAAGCATTTCCGAGGTGCGGCTGTGGCCGCGGCCGACCGTGAAGCTGGATTTACAGTCGAGCGCTTTTTCCAGCGGCGCGAGAAACGTCGAGAAAATATCCATCAATACGCCGCTGCTGGTGCCGATAATGGTGCGAACCTGTTGATTGACGATGGTGTCGAACACAATCGCCGGCGCACCGTCGCGCTCGCTGGCATCGTTGATGCGGCCCACCGCCTGGCGGGCTTTTTCCTCGGTGTCGACAAAGGGCAGTACGGTCTTGTCGAATTCGATGCCGTCGAATTGCGCCAACAGGCTTTGGCCGAGCGTTTCGGCGGTGATACCGGTGCTGTCGGAGATAAAAAATGCGCTGCGTTTCATCGTGCCGGGTCCAGTTGACTGAGGGGCTGTCGGTTATAGGCCGGTTATACCGGGTCGAATAATCGATCGTTGCGTTAGCGGTGGTGGCCAAGCGGGAGTTTTGCACGGATTTTCGGTATTATGACGCCCGCCCTGCCGGACGCACTTAGCATAACCTACACTATCGAGTTCCGGCTCGCGAAAGATGGCCCCGCATACGCGTTCGTGCCGCGAAATGCTTGCTTGCAAGCGCGGCTCATCGAGCGAATGGCCAGCGAAAAACAGTCCTTCACGAATTATCGATTACGGCTTTTCGCAGCGCTGCTGCTGCCTGAGGCATTACGGAGATACTACCTTGGCCGAATATGTTGTCTGGTTTGAGCACCTGGGGATGGGCGACGTGGAGCGCGTGGGCGGCAAAAATGCCTCGCTGGGCGAAATGATCAGCCATTTGGCCGGTGCCGGTGTGTCGGTGCCGGGCGGTTTCGCCACCACCGCGGATGCCTATCGGGATTTTCTCAGTCAAAGCGGCCTCAACGATTGGATCCATGCGCAGCTCGATGCGCTCGATGTCGACGATGTCAACGAGTTGGCCCGTGTCGGCACCGCGATTCGTCAGCGCATCGTCGAAACGCCGCTGACTCCGCCGCTGCAGGCCGCTATCGGCGAAGCCTTCGCCAAACTCTCGGCCGGCAATCCGAAAATTGCCGTGGCGGTACGTTCATCGGCGACCGCCGAGGATTTGCCGGATGCCTCGTTTGCCGGCCAGCAGGAGACGTTCCTCAACATCAGCGGCCTGGACAATGTCCTGATCGCGGTCAAGGAAGTATTCGCATCGCTGTTCAACGATCGCGCGATCGCCTATCGCGTGCACAAGGATTTCGATCACAAATTGGTGGCTCTGTCGGCCGGTATCCAACGCATGGTGCGCTCGGAGACCGGATCGAGCGGTGTGATGTTCACGCTCGACACCGAGTCGGGCTTCGACAAGGTGGTGTTTGTCACCGCGTCGTATGGGCTCGGCGAAACGGTGGTGCAGGGCTCGGTCAATCCCGACGAATTCTATGTTCACAAAGAAACGCTGGCCGCCAATCGGCCGGCGGTGCTGCGCCGCAATCTCGGCACCAAAGCCATCAAGATGATTTACACCGATAGCAACAAAGCTGGCCGCTCGGTCCAGACGGTCGATGTCCCGGACGAACTGCGTCAGCGTTTTTGTATCGACGACAGCGATGTCGAGGAACTGGCGCGGCAGGCTTTGATTATCGAGCGCCACTATCAGCGCCCGATGGATATCGAATGGGCTAAAGACGGCGACGACAATAAGCTCTACATCGTGCAGGCGCGCCCCGAAACGGTGAAGAGCCGCTCGTCGAATACGCTGATGGAGCGCTACCTGCTGAAGGAGAAAGGTTCGGTATTGTGCGAAGGCCGCTCGATCGGTCAACGCATCGGCAGCGGTCCGGTGCGCGTGATCACTGGTTTGGCGCAGATGGATCAGGTGCGCCCCGGCGATGTGCTGGTGACCGACATGACCGACCCCGATTGGGAACCGATCATGAAGCGCGCCTCGGCGATCGTCACTAATCGCGGCGGCCGTACTTGTCATGCGGCAATTATCGCGCGCGAGTTGGGCATCCCGGCGGTGGTCGGTTGCGGCGATGCCACCGACGTATTGAAAACGGGGCAGGAAGTGACGGTGAGCTGCGCCGAGGGCGATACCGGTCTGGTATACGCGGGCCAATTGGCGTTCGATATCACTACCAACGATTTGCAAAAAATGCCGGAGCTGCCGTTCAAAATCATGATGAACGTCGGCAATCCGGATCGAGCCTTCGATTTCCAGGCGTATCCGAACGCCGGCGTCGGCTTGGCGCGGCTCGAGTTTATTATCAACCGCATGATCGGCGTGCATCCGAAAGCGTTGCTGCATTTCGATGAGCTGCCGCGCGATGTGCGCATCAGCGTCGAGCGACGTATCGCCGGCTATGCATCGCCGGTCGATTTCTACGTGCAGAAATTGGTGGAGGGCATCGCGACGATCGCCGCGGCGTTTTCGCCGAAGCGCGTGATCGTGCGCATGTCCGATTTTAAATCGAACGAATACGCGCATTTGATCGGCGGTAGTTTGTACGAGCCGCAGGAAGAAAACCCGATGTTGGGTTTCCGCGGCGCGTCGCGCTACATTTCCGAATCATTCCGCGAGTGTTTCGAATTGGAATGCCGCGCATTGAAGCAAGTGCGCAATGTGATGGGGCTGACCAATGTCGAGATCATGGTGCCGTTCGTACGCACCGTCGGCGAAGCGCGGCAAGTAGTTGAGCTGCTCGCCGAGCACGGTTTGAAGCGCGGCGAAAACGGTCTGAAAATTATCATGATGTGCGAAATTCCGTCGAATGCGCTGCTCGCCGAGCAGTTCCTGGAGTATTTCGACGGCTTCTCGATCGGCTCGAACGATTTAACGCAATTGACTTTGGGGCTGGATCGCGACTCCGGTTTGGTTGCGCATTTGTTCGATGAGCGCAACGATGCGGTGAAAGTGTTATTGAAGAGCGCGATTTCGGCATGTAAGGCGCAGGGCAAATATGTCGGCATCTGTGGCCAGGGACCTTCCGACCATCCCGATTTGGCGAAGTGGTTGATGGATCAGGGCATCGATAGCGTGTCGTTGAGTCCGGATTCGGTGCTGGAGACGTGGTTGTTTTTGGCGGAGCAGCAAGCGCCAATTTAATTCGAGTAGTAATTTAGATTGTGTGGACGACGACGCCACTTCGTTATACGAAGTGGCGTTTGTTTTTCTGGCCTATATTTTCAACTGAGATTTATTAACAAGGATATCGGCAGGCGTGCGTTTTTATCGGTTGGAAAATTTGATCAATTTGCACGATGGTTATCGGCGCGAGTTTAAGATCGACCAGTCTCAGTTGTTGTTAATTCAAGAGCTGGGCGAGTTGTATTTAATAGAAGCATTTTGCCCGCATCGCGGCCATTCGCTGGCGGCTGCATCGATCCAAAATAATACCGTGCGCTGTCCGCTCCACGGTTATCAGTTTGCGCTGCGCGATGGCAGCCTGCGTGTTGCCAGCGAAGAATCGTGTCGAGCGCTGCGGCGCTACGATGTGGTGTATCGCGATACCGATGTGGGTGTGATGCTTTAGGGTATGACAACTGCGTCGCTTGGTGCGTTGGCGAGGTGTCGATTTCCTCTTTCCTGGCGCGGGGTGCTTTTAATGTGCGACCGGCAATATCGTAGAGTTCCTTATAGGCCCGGAAAGAGGAAACCGACACCTCACCCATAAGCACCGAGTGGGTTCAGCTTTTTCTCAAGCAACTTTCTGGAAAATATCCTTTCACCGCTAGCGACGTAACTTTCCGAAGCTCGATATCCTCTCGAATTTACTGCGAAGCTTGGGAAGCGGGGTGTACCTTCCCCTTCGAGGACCATAAGGAACTCTACGCGCCCGCCGGACTCCGCGTTAAAAAATCCCCTAGTCATCGAAGGGGAAGGTACACCCCGCTTTTGGTACCCAACAGTCACAGCTCTTTCAAAGCCAACTCCCTAACAGTTTATTAGTGCGCCCTAGCGCGTCCTGCGCTCGATGCGTAAATACAATTGTTCCCCGCGCTTGGCTCCACTGCTGATGGTGTTCTTGTCGGTCATCTGCGATAACGGTTGCGGCAGCAGCGGAATCCAGGCGCCGATATCGCCGATCAGGGTGTTGCCGAACACGCGGCGCTGTTGATTTTCCTCGCGGCTATAACTCACCAATATTTGCGCGGTGCGACTATTTTGCAGTTGTACCTGCAGCGTCAGCGAGCTGACTTGTTGCAACTGGTTGTCGATTTGAACCAGCCAACTGCCATTGTAATTTTGTGTTGCCGAGCTCTGTGTTGCGGAGCCTTGAGCGGTGCTCGTTGTTGATTTTGTGCGGCTGGTGGTGGCCTGCGCAGTGTTGGTGGATTGGGCAGTATTCGCCGGTTGCGTTGCACCTGCTTGCGGCGCGATACCAACGAGGCCGCCGAGAGTTGGCTGTTGTACAACCTGTTGGTATTCGAGCGCCACTAGCGCGCCCTCGACTGTGTCGACCGTATAACCGTCGTCGCCGCTGGAGTACACCACCACGTCGCCTTGCTCGATCGCCGGCGGGGGTTGCTCGCGCAGTGTCAAATGGAGCGGGGTGGGCGGGCGATCGATTTTAGCCAGCAGCGCGCCGACTTCATCGAGTTGTTTGGCGGAGCCAACGACCACTAGGCGCTGCTGAATGAGATCGATGCGGACTTTGTCGCCGTAGGTGGTTTGCAGTACGTGTAGGATGCTTTCAGGATCGGGATTGGATAAGTTAAAAACGCGTGCTTCGGCGCTGGCGACGATGCTGACCACGCACAGCCACAGCGGTAGGGCTATTCGCAAGATTATCTTCATAGGTCGAATCATTCCGCGAGGTATCGATGCGCTCATTTTGCATCGAAGTGAATGGCGCGCCCTATAAGTTTAGAAGACGTAACTCGGGATCGTCGATACCGCGATGCCACAATTCGTCGAACTGCGCACAGTAATCCTCCGCGACCGGTCGATTGTTATAGTCGCTCCAGGCTTTGTCCGGCTCTTTTACTGAATAACACAAGATACCGCGCTGATCTGCGACCAGGTAGTTTTCTTTGATATCGGTGGCCGCGCAATCGGCGCGCCGTATTTGTACGCTGCTACTGAGGCGGCGCTGCAGCTCGAGCAGGCGATGACCTCGCTGTACGATCGGGCGTACATCGACCACTAAAATGCGGATCTCGCTGGCTCGGCTGCTGCGCGCCAATTGAATCAGCGCGGCGGCGAATTCTTCCGAGTCGAATAACTCGTGATCGAGATCGTTGGATAGCAAGCGCAATTGGCGGCGGCATTGTTGCGCGAGATCGAGCGCGACGCTGCGCCGCTCGGCGGCGAATTTGCCACCATCCACACCGAGCAGGCGCTGTTGCCGCAGGATCAGGCGCATGGTGCGATGCGGCATGCCGGCATCGATAAACTCTGGGCCCTCGGCGCTGAAGCCATGGCGCTCATAAAACGGCAGCGCGTGGGTTTGCGCGTGCAGATAAACTTCGCGCAGTTGATTTTGTCGCGCCTGCGCGATCGCAGCCTGTAGAAGGGTGGAGCCTGCACCCTGGCGGCGTCCGCGCTGCAATACCGCCATTCTGCCGATATGACCGTTGCGCAGCAGGCGCGCGGTACCGATAGCTTGTCCATCCTTGAGCGCCAACCAATGCTGCGCGGCGGCGTCCTGGCCATCCCATTCGAGTTGCTCGGGCACGGCCTGCTCTTCGATAAAAACGCGACGCCGAATTTCCGCCAGCATTTTTTCATCGTGCGGCCACAGCGCGGCCCTGATTTCAATCGTCATCCTCGAATACCAGGCTGCCTTGATTGTAGAGCGCGAGCAACAATGCCAACGATGGCGCCGATGTTAACAGTGCGGCATCGACAGGAATGATTGGATGGGCGCAGATTAACTCGGCCAGCGGCGCCAATTGCGCGTCGCAGGGAAACGCTTCGCCATCGACGAATAATGTGAGCTGCGCGTCGTTGCGAATAAACGCGAAGCGGCTGGCCGGATTGCGCAGCGGCGCCGCTTCGCGCAGGATTTTGACGAACTCCGCCGTCGTCAATGATTGCTCGGGGCGTTGATCGATCTCCGGGTATTTGCGCGCCGTACTGAACTTTCCGAACCACTGTTGAAAGGCGCTGCTGTCGAGCAGTGTTTCAGTGGCGAGGCGTTGCGCCTGCGCGAGCGCCGCGCCGCTGATTTCGCCCGGATTGCTCGTTTGGCCGGAGTTGCTGGTTTCGATAGCGCCCGCATCGCTGTAGCGATCGTCGTCGTGCAATTGTGCAATCGCATGGTCGGACCAGTGGCCGATCAAATCGGCGCGGCTGGGCGCGCGAAAGCCGATCGAATAGGTCATGCAATCGCCGCCGACCGCGATGCCGTTGTGCGCATAACGCGGTGGCAGATACAGAATATCGCCGGGCTCCAGCAGCCATTCCTCGAGCGGCTCGAACTGTTCGAGCAGACGCAGTTCGTCGTGTGGCAACAGCGGCGTGTCGCGATCGCATAATGCGCCGACCTGCCAGCGCCGCTGTCCCAATCCCTGAATCAGAAATACATCGTATTGATCGAAATGCGGACCGACGCCGCCATTGTCGGTGGCGTAACTGACCATGACATCGTCGATGCGCCAGTTGGGAATGAAACGAAACGGCTCGATCAGTGCGGCAACTTCAAGCACGTAGTGATCGACGGCCTGCACCAGCAGTGTCCAGTTTTGCTCGGGCAGTTTGCTGAAGCGCGCCTCGGGAATCGGGCCGTGTTCGACCTGCCAGCGTTGGCGCTGCGCTGACTGCGAGTGAGTGATGAGGCGCGATTCTATTTCGTCCTCGCAGGCCAATCCGGCCAGTTCGTCGGGCTCGAGCGGATTGCTCCACGCGAGCCACGGGTTTTTGATCAGCAGTGGTTTTTGCTGCCAATACGCGCGCAAAAACTCTGCGCGATCGAAACGATTTTTATCGAAGGCCGGTAGCTGCATCGCGGCTAGATCGAACGCGCTTGTTCGATCGCGTTTCCTATGTAAGTAGCGGGGGTCAGCGCCAGTAACGCCGCTTTCGCCTCGGCTGGGATCGCCAGCGTTTCGACGAACTGCTGAATGGTAGCGCGATCGATAGTCTGGCCGCGCGTCAGTGCTTTTAGCTTTTCGTAGGGCTCCGGCACGCCGTAGCGGCGCATCACGGTTTGAATGGGCTCCGCTAACACCTCCCAGCTATGGTCGAGATCCTCCGCGAGGCGGGCGCGATTAATTTCGAGCTTGTTCAGGCCTTTCAGCAGCGCCTCGTAGGCGATCAGGCTGTAGCCGAACCCCACGCCCATATTGCGCAGTACCGTGGAATCGGTCAGGTCGCGCTGCCAGCGCGAGATCGGCAGTTTGCGCGCCAGATGTTCAAAGAGCGCATTAGCGAGGCCGAGGTTACCCTCCGAGTTTTCGAAATCGATCGGATTGACTTTATGCGGCATGGTGGATGAGCCCACTTCGCCGGCAATGGTTTTTTGTTTGAAGTAGCCGAGTGCGATATAGCCCCATAGGTCGCGATCCAGATCGATCAGAATGGTGTTGAAGCGGCTCATGGCGTCGAATAGTTCGGCGATGTAATCGTGCGGCTCGATTTGCGTGGTGTATGGATTCCAGATCAGCCCGAGGCTCTCGACAAATTGTTGGGCGTTGGCCTGCCAATCGATGTTTGGGTAGGCGGATTGATGCGCGTTGTAGTTGCCGACCGCGCCGTTGATTTTCCCCAACAACTGCACGCCGGCCACCTGTTCGCGCTGACGGCGTAGCCGCGCCACCACGTTGGCGATCTCCTTGCCCATGGTAGTGGGCGTCGCCGCTTGACCGTGAGTGCGCGCCAGCATCGCGGCATCGGCGTGGCGATGGCTGAGTTCAACCAGTTTCTCAACAATGCGATCCATGGTCGCCAGCATTAAAGCGCGGCCTTCGCGCAACATCAGCGCATGCGCGAGATTATTGATATCTTCCGAGGTGCAGGCGAAATGAATAAATTCCGATATTTCAGCTAGTTCTGGGGTTTTCTCAATAGACTCCTTGAGAAAATATTCGACTGCTTTAACATCGTGATTAGTGGTTTTTTCAATGTCTTTAATGCGCTGTGCCGCGCGCTCGTCGAAGCTCGCTACCAGTTGTTCGAGCGCGCTCTTCGCCGCCGCGCCAAACACTTTAACCTCGCCGATACCGGGGTGTTCAGCTAACTGCTGCAGCCAGCGAACCTCCACCAATACGCGGTATTTGATCAATCCATACTCGCCGAAGATGGTGCGCAAGTCTGTGGTTTTACTGCCGTAGCGACCGTCGATGGGAGAGATTGCGGTGAGCGAGGATAATTCCATGGAAATATAACCTTGTGGTCAAAGAGTGGCTGGTGAAACGCTTGGAGCCTGCGCAGTACAAAGTGGCGAGAAGGGCGCAATAATACCGGCTTGCAGCCGATCTGAAAAATTGTTCGTTGGTTTATGGCCGCTTAACGCTCGATCAGTGCGTTGGCGGCCTTGAGCAATTTGGCTCGCCCGACCAGTAATTGCCAGCGATTGCCGCCGACCCGGCGCCATAACCACGCCGATCGAACCGCCGCCAACAGCAGCGCGCGAATCCGGTCCGCATTGTGATTGTTCTGCAATTGTTGAAGGCTGCCAGTAATTTGTATCCGATACTTCATGTGGCTGATGGTATCTTGATAGATGGCTGCAATATTGCTCGATATCTGATTGATGTCTTGACTAAAGTGATCAAGATTTTTTTCGGTATGTTGCAGTCTGCTGCGAATGGTCGTTTGCATGCGCACGTCGCTGGCGAGAATTTTTTGCAAATGCAGAATGCCCAGGCCGTAGCGAATGCAGCCGCGGTATTCGTCGCGCCGCTGCCCGGCGATCAGATCGCGCAGCACTCGCAGGCCGAGCTGCAGATTGTGGATGCCGCCATATACGGCGACCGGCTCATCGGTGTCGAACACAAATAAGCTATGCAGAATGCCGTTGGTGCTGGCGCTGTCCGCCGAGCCGGTGCGAGCGATCCGATCGACTAAATAGGTAGCTTGTAAAATGCCCGCCAAAGCCAGCGCTTGTCGTTCTGTGGGAGTCATTGCCTCAATCATCCAGAGCCTGTTCGATGACTCCGCCGCCAAGACAGACTTCATCGAGATATAACACGGCCGATTGGCCCGGCGTAATCGCGCGCTGCGGTTGCTCGAATTGCAGCACATAGCCGCCATCCACTGCTGTCAGCAGGCAGTCCTGATCGGGTTGCCGGTAGCGGGTTTTTGCGCGGCAACGCAGCGGCAGGCTGGGCGTAGCAGTGATCCAATGGATTTCGCTAAGCGCTAGCGCATTTTTGAAAAGGCTTGGATGGTCAGTGCCTTGCGCGACAATTAAAACATTCCGCTGCAGATCTTTGTCGACCACATACCATGGCTCGGTGCCGCCGCCGTGAATACCGCCGATGCCGAGCCCCTGGCGCTGGCCGATGGTGTGGTACATCAGGCCATGGTGCTCGCCGATATTGCGGCCATCGATGGTTTCGATAATGCCCGGTTGCGCAGGCAAATATTGTTGCAAAAAGTCTTTGAAGCGGCGCTCGCCGATAAAACAAATACCGGTCGAATCTTTTTTGGCGTGCGTGGCGAGTTGGTGACGCTGGGCGATGGCGCGCACCTGCGGCTTTAATAATTCGCCGACCGGGAATAGCGTTTTCGCAAATTGCGCGCTGCCGACCGCATGCAGAAAATAACTTTGATCTTTATTCGGGTCCAGGCCTTTTAATAGTTCGGTGCCGCCAGCGCCGCGACGTATGCGCGCATAGTGGCCGGTGGCGATGTAATCGGCGCCCAGCACCAGCGCGTAATCGAGGAAGGCTTTGAATTTAATTTCCTTGTTGCAGAGAATGTCGGGATTTGGCGTGCGGCCGGCGCGGTATTCTTCGAGAAAGTGTTCGAAGACGCGATCCCAGTATTCGGCGGCGAAGTTAGCGGTGTGCAGAGTTATGCCGATGCGATCGCAGACGGCCTGTGCATCGGCCAGATCGGCGCGCGCGGTGCAATATTCGGTACCGTCGTCCTCGTCCCAATTTTTCATGAACAGGCCTTCGACTGCAAAGCCTTGTTCCAGTAACAGTAGAGCCGCGACGGAGGAGTCGACGCCGCCGGACATGCCTACAATAACGCGTTGCGCAGAGTTCATAATCGAGGGCTTACAGCGTAATCATCGAGAGAGGATAACGGTGGCCATCGTTATATTGCTCGATGACTCTGGGCACCATTGGGCTGCGCATTCTGGCGGCGAGTGCCGCGATCTCCGCTGGGTTCAGCCAGAGGGCCCGCACGATACCGGTATCCAGGGCGCGCTGCGGGTCGTGTTGCAGAGCCTTGCCGAAAAAAGTCGTTCGATAATAGGTCGTGCCGCCGTCGGGCGTTGTGTAGAGGCCGATGCCGACCACGCCTTGCACCTCGATAGTCCAGCCCGTTTCTTCGAGCGTTTCCCGCACCGCCGCTTCGACCAGGGTTTCATTAGGCTCTAAATGGCCGGCGGGCTGATTGAGCACCAGGCGACCGTCGCCGCTCTCTTCTTCGACGAATAGAAAGCGACCGTTGTCTTCGATAACGGTCGCGACTGTGACGTGGGGATACCAACTCATTGCAGGTCCAGATTTTGTTTAAAGCCGCACTATTATACGTGGCGTTTCTTGGCTATTGCAGATCGAGGTGCTTTTCTTGTCGGTGTTTCGATTTCAAGCTGTCGCCACGCGCCGGGTAATAAATCGGCGAGTTGCCACGGACCGATCGCCATTCGCACCAAGCGTAGGGTCGGCAGGCCAACGGCTGCGGTCATGCGCCGCACTTGCCGATTGCGGCCCTCGCTGATAATGATTTCGAGCCAATGGGTGGCAATGGTTTGGCGCACGCGAATCGGTGGCTCGCGGTTCCATAGGCTCGGTTCGGGTAGCTGCCGCACTTGCGCCGGTAGGGTTGGGCCGTCGTTCAACAATATGCCGGCGCGCAGAGCTTGCTGTGCGGCGACATTCGGCGCACCCTCCACTTGGACCCAATAAGTTTTTGCTAATTTGTGTTGCGGATGGCTGATGCGATGTTGCAAATTGCCGTCATTGGTCAGCAGCAATAATCCTTCGGAGTCGTAATCGAGGCGGCCGGCGGGATAGACCTGAGGGATGTCGAGGTAGTGTGCCAAAGTGATTTTGTCGCCGCTCGGCGAAAATTGCGACATGACTCGGAACGGTTTATTAAACAGGATTAACTGGCTCATCGATAATTTTTTTTCATATAATGACGCGTTTTTTCCGAACCGCTGTGCGCGGGGTCAATCCTAGCACTTACGTTGTCGACTAAGTTATCAACAAAGCTCTCGACTACGTTACCAACTTACGCATTACTAATTTAACGTCACTAGTGGAGTTCAAGAATGGGATACCAACATATCAAGGTCCCTGCCCAGGGGGAGAAAATCACCGTCAATCAGGATCTCTCTCTGAATGTGCCCGATCAGCCAATTATTCCCTTTATCGAGGGCGATGGCACGGGTTTCGATATTACTCCGGTCATGATCGAAGTGGTCGACGCGGCGGTTCAAAAAGCCTACGGCGGCCGCCGCAAAATTAGTTGGATGGAAATCTATACCGGCGAAAAAGCCGCCAATTTATACAATGGCGACTGGTTCCCGGCCGAGACCTTGGATGCCATCAAAGAGTACAGCGTAGCGATTAAAGGCCCGTTGACCACGCCGGTTGGCGGCGGTTTCCGCTCGCTGAATGTCGCGCTGCGCCAAGAGCTGGATCTGTATACCTGCCTGCGCCCGGTGCGTTGGTTCGACGGCGTGCCATCGCCGGTGCGCGAGCCGCAAAAAACCAATATGGTGATTTTCCGCGAAAACGCCGAGGACATCTATGCCGGTATCGAGTGGAAAGCAGGCACTGCCGAGGCGGACAAGGTCATCGCGTTCCTGCAAAACGAAATGGGCGTCACCAAGATTCGCTTCCCGCAACAATGTGGCATCGGCGTTAAACCGGTTTCGGAAGAAGGCTCCAAGCGCCTGGTGCGCCGCGCTTTGCAATACACCATCGATCAAGACTTGCCCTCGCTCACCTTGGTGCACAAGGGCAATATCATGAAATTCACCGAGGGTGCGTTCAAGGATTGGGGCTATCAATTGGCGAAGGACGAGTTCGGCGCCGAATTGATGGATGGCGGCCCATGGATGAGTTTGAAAAACCCGAAAACCGGCAAGACCATTGTTATCAAGGACGTAATTGCCGATGCCATGTTGCAACAAGTACTGACTCGCCCCGACGAGTACAGCGTAATCGCGACCCTCAATCTCAACGGCGACTATTTATCGGATGCGCTGGCTGCTCAAGTAGGCGGTATCGGCATCGCACCGGGCGCGAACCTCAGCGATACCGTGGCATTATTCGAGGCAACACATGGCACCGCGCCGAAGTATGCAGGCCAGGATAAAGTGAATCCAGGCTCGCTGATTTTGTCGGCGGAGATGATGTTGCGGCATATGGGTTGGAATGAAGCGGCCGATCTCATCATCAAGGGCATGAACGGCGCGATTCAGGCGAAGACTGTGACCTATGACTTCGAGCGTTTGATGGCGGGTGCCAAGCTATTGAAATGTTCGGAATTTGGTCGCGCGATGATCCAGCACATGGCCGCCTAGCTATTAGCCCAAGCTAAGGCCATTTGATGTCTGCGAAACCGCGGTTCTGGCCGCGGTTTTTTTTGCCTCTGACTTACGGGGCGCTAGGCTTCGGACAGCTGGGGTAGGTCTAGCGATTCAGGCAGGAGCGTTTCGGCTGTGGTTGGCTCGAGGCCGGCCTGAATGTTTTTGGCGTGGAGTCCCTTGGGTCCCTGCTCGGTGTCGAACTGAACCGTCTGTCCCGCCTTTAACGTCTTGTAGCCATCCATATCGATCGCGGAGTAGTGGGCGAAGATATCGCCGCCGCCGCTTTCCGATAAAATAAAACCGTATCCCTTGGTATTATTGAACCACTTCACGATTCCAGTTTGCATAGCAAAGGCCCTTTATCTCGCTTCCCCAGGAGCACATTCACATAGCCCGAACTCAATAAGCAGCCGAGCTGGGCTCGGTGATCAAAACGTAGCCTGTTTAAACATTTTTTGAGCAATAGTCAAGTGTGTTTCTGGTCCGCGGGGCGCTATGGCATTATCATGGCCAAGTAATTCGCAATTCTTTATAAGTGTTTTGGGGCTGCAATGGGAAAGACGAAAAATCTTGGACTAACATTAAGCATGGGCGACGACGGTGACGGTTCGCTGCAAGACGATGGCGGTTTAGCCGTTCAAGAGGCGAAACCGCAGTTAAAGCCGCCGCCCATGTATAAGGTTGTCTTGTTAAATGACGACTACACCCCCATGGAGTTCGTAGTTGAGGTGCTGGAGTCGTTTTTTAACATGGGTCGCGAGCGCGCCACGCAGGTTATGTTGGCCGTGCATACTCAGGGGAAAGGAGTATGCGGTATATTCACCAAGGATATCGCGGAAACTAAAGCTGCCCAAGTGAATCAATATGCCAGGGATAGCCAGCACCCATTGCTGGCGGATATAGAGGCCGTGGACGATTAATGCGTAGCAGTGTTGAGGTAGGCGTATGCTGAGCAAAGACCTAGAGATGACGCTGAACCAAGCCTTTAAAGGCGCTCGGTTAAAACGCCATGAATTTATGACGGTCGAGCATTTATTGCTCGCCCTGATCGATAACGAAATCGCCGCCAAGGTATTGCGTGCGTGCGGCGCAGATCTCGGTAAGCTGCGGCATGAATTGACCGACTTTGTCGATTCGACCACGCCGCTTATTCCCGACACCGATTTAGGTCGCGAGACCCAGCCGACTCTGGGTTTCCAGCGCGTGCTACAGCGCGCTGTCTTTCACGTGCAATCCTCCGGCAAAAAAGAAGTGACAGGCGCTAATGTGCTGGTGGCTATTTTTAGCGAACAGGAAAGCCAAGCGGTTTATTTTTTGAAACAACAAAGTGTCGCGCGTCTGGATGTCGTCAATTACATCACGCACGGTATTTCCAAAGTTGCCGATCACGGTTCGGATAGCGGCATCGAGCATAGTCGCGAGCAATCGGACGACGAGCAGGTCGGTGGCGAGAGCGAGCGCAGCCCGCTCGATGCGTATTCCACTAATTTAAATGAAGAGGCGCGCGCCGGTCGAATCGATCCGTTGGTAGGGCGTCTCAATGAAGTCGAGCGGGTGGCGCAGATTTTATCGCGACGCCGCAAAAATAATCCTCTCTTGGTCGGCGAGTCGGGCGTCGGTAAAACGGCGATCGCGGAGGGGCTCGCAAAACTGATCGTCGAGGGTGAAGTGCCAGAGATTCTGCGCGAAAGCGTGGTCTACTCGCTCGATCTCGGCTCGCTGCTGGCCGGTACTAAATACCGCGGCGATTTTGAAAAGCGTTTCAAGGGTTTGTTGGCCGAATTGAAAAAGCGGCCGCACGCCATTCTTTTTATCGACGAAATCCATACTATTATCGGCGCTGGCGCAGCTTCCGGTGGCGTGATGGATGCGTCGAACTTGCTGAAGCCGTTATTGACCTCCGGGCAAATGCGCTGCATTGGCTCTACCACTTTTCAGGAGTACCGCGGTATTTTTGAAAAGGATCGCGCGCTCAGTCGCCGCTTCCAAAAGGTCGATGTGTCCGAACCTTCGGTAGACGATACTTATCATATTTTGCGTGGCTTGAAGAGTCGCTTCGAGGAGCACCACGGACTGCGCTACACCGACAAAGCGTTGCAAGCGGCCGCGGAGTTATCGGCGCGGTACATCAACGACCGGTTTTTGCCCGATAAAGCTATCGATTTGATCGACGAGGCGGGTGCGTATCAGCAATTGCAGCCAGCCGGCAAGCGTAAAAAAGTCATCAACGTTCCCGAGATCGAAGCGATCGTGGCGAAGATCGCCCGCATTCCGCCAAAGTCCGTGTCCAGCGATGATCGCGAAGCGCTGAAACAGCTAGAAGACAATTTGAAAATGGTCGTGTTCGGCCAGGATGAGGCAATTGCCGCATTAGCGACCTCGATCAAGTTGGCGCGTGCCGGTTTGAAGGCGGCGGAAAAGCCGATCGGCTCATTTTTATTGGCGGGCCCCACCGGCGTCGGTAAAACCGAGGTCAGTCGACAACTTGCGAAAATACTCGGCCTCGAGCTGGTGCGTTTCGATATGTCGGAATATATGGAGCGCCATACCGTATCGCGTCTAATCGGTGCGCCGCCCGGTTATATCGGCTTCGATCAGGGTGGGCTGCTGACCGATGCGGTGACTAAACATCCGCATAGCGTGGTGTTGCTCGATGAAATCGAAAAAGCGCATCCCGAGGTTTTCAATTTATTGCTGCAGGTAATGGATCACGGCGCGCTGACCGATAACAACGGCCGCAAAGCCGATTTCCGCAATGTGATTTTTATCATGACGACCAATGCAGGCGCCGAAAATATCAGTCGTCGCAGTATCGGGTTTTCGGAGCAGGATCACGGTACCGATGCGATGGAAGCGATCAATCGGATGTTTACGCCGGAGTTTCGCAATCGTTTAGACAGCATTATTACGTTTAAACCGCTGCAAGAGAAAGTTATCCTCAATGTCGTGGATAAATTTTTGTTTGAATTGCAGGGGCAACTGGACGATAAGCGCGTGCAGTTGGATGTCGATGAGGCCGCTCGTAAATGGTTGGTGGCAAAAGGCTACGACAAAACCATGGGCGCGCGACCGATGGCTCGCGTCATTCAGGAACATATCAAAAAGCCGTTGGCGGAAATGGTCTTGTTCGGCGCGTTAGCCGATGGCGGTGGCATCGTGCACGTGTCGCTAAAAGATGACGAACTGGTGCTCGAACAGGAGCCGCACAGTAAATAAATCGGCTGCGATTTGGTTTGCTGGTAAATGTTTAAAGCCCGCGCCGAGCGGGCTTTTTTATGAATGCTTGGAAAAACTGGGTGGCGATGCGATTAGCGGGCGCGGTAGGTGATGCGGGCTTTAGTTAAATCGTAGGGGGTCAGTTCAACTTTAACTTTATCGCCGGTGAGAATACGAATGTAGTTTTTGCGCATTTTGCCGGAGATATGCGCCGTTACGACATGGCCGTTTTCCAGGCGCACACGAAATGTGGTATTCGGGAGGGTATCGATGACTTCACCCTCCATCTCAATTTGATCTTCCTTCGCCATGCGGCTGTTACCTCAAACGTGCTTTGAATGATTGCTTAAGCAAAAACTGCATTGCAGCAACTGCAAAATTGGGCGCATTTTGCCCTAATCCGAGGCTTTACGCAAAATTGATTTGCCGGCGTGCCCTGGATCGAATTTCCCAGGATATTAGGCGAGCGAGACCCAGCGGTTATTGATGAGCAATTCGACCGGGCGGTAATTGATTTTATAGGACATTTTTCTGCATTGTTTGATCCAGTAGCCTAGGTAGACATGCGGCAGGCCAAGTGCGCGAGTGTGTTCGATTTGCCACAGTATGGCGTAAACGCCCAGACTGCGGCTGCCGAGCTCCGGATCGTAGAATGTGTAAATTGCCGATAGCCCATTGCTCATGACATCGACGACGGCGACTGCCGCCAGTTTTTCGCCGGCGTAGAAGCAATAGTAATGGGTGAGTTCCCATTCGCGCGTAAGGAACGAGTCGAATTGTTGGTGAGTGGGAGGGTACATATCGCCATCGCGATGGCGCCCCTCGATATATTTTGCATATAGCGCGTAGTATTCCTCGCCGATCAGCGCGGTCCGATCGACGACCTTTAGATCCGCATTGCGCTGCCAGATACGGCGCTGCTGGCGATTGGGAAGAAAGTGCTCGACCGCAATGCGCGACGGCAGACAAGAATTGCAGCGCGCGCAATGCGGTCGGTAGAGGTGAGGGCCGCTGCGTCGAAAGCCCATTTCCGACAACTGGCTGTACGTTTCGCTATTCATCGGCGCCGCGGGATCGATGAATAACGTGGTGGCCATTTGCTCGGGCAAATAACTGCACGTATGGGGGTGCGTCGCGAATACTTTGAGGGTGGAAAGAATCGTCACTGCGAATCCCTCATACTCCGATCTATGCCGATCGCCAGGAGTGGCCATTGGCTACGCACGGTTGAGCCGTATAGAGCGCTAGCATGCGCTGAAACTCACCGCGCCGAATTTCGCTGGCGCCCATGGACGATAAATGATCGCTGCTTACCTGGCAGTCTACCATGGCGAATCCCCAGCTTTGCAATTGCGAGCAGAGATGAATAAGTGCCAGTTTAGACGCGTTATCGACGCGACTGAACATCGATTCGCCAAAAAAAATACGCCCGATTCCCAACCCGTAAAGTCCACCGACCAAGCGGCCGTGCTGTCGAACCTCGATGGAGTGGGCATGCCCGAGTCGATGCAATTCCACATAAGCCTGCCGCATCGGCTTTGTAATCCAGGTGCCGGGGCGTTTTTCGGTCGACGCCGCGCAGGCGTCGATAACGGCTTCAAAGTCGTTGTCCATGGTGATTCTGAACGCATCGCTGCGCTGTGTCTTGCGCATACTGCGCGAAATCTTGATTTGATCGGGGTATAAAACGGCGCGCGGATCGGGCGACCACCATAAAATGGGCTGGCCGTCCTGGTACCAGGGAAAAATACCGCAACGGTAAGCGGCTAAAATGCGCTCCGGACGCAAATCGCCGCCAAACGCCAGCAGCCCATTGGGCTCATCGAGGGCTTCCTCAAGCGGCGGAAACCAGATCTCTTGCGGATGAAGTTGCGCTAACTCGATCGCCATGACTCAACCGCAACGCTGCAATGAGCGTGATTTAATCGCGGCGGTGCGCAACTAATTATTGCAGACCGTCGAGATATTTTTCGGCATCCAGCGCCGCCATACAGCCGAAGCCCGCCGATGTAACAGCCTGCCGATAGACATGGTCGGCGACATCGCCGGCGGCGAACACGCCGGGAATGTTGGTTGCGGTGGCGCTGCCCTCGAGGCCGCTGCGTACTTTCAAGTAGCCGTTATGCATGTCGAGTTGATCGACAAACAGATCGGTGTTCGGTTTGTGGCCAATGGCTATAAAGACGCCGGCGACTTCGAGATGCTCTCTACTATTATTTTTGAGGTTGACCAGGCGCAGTGCGTTGACGCCGCGATCGTCGCCCAATACTTCTTCCAGCGTATGATTCCACAGAATGCGAACATTGCCGCTGCGCGCTTTTTCAAACAACTTATCCTGCAAAATTTTCTCGCTGCGCAGTGTATCGCGGCGATGTACCAGGGTGACTTCAGCACAAATATTGGACAGATATAACGCTTCCTCGACGGCGGTATTACCTCCGCCGATCACCGCGACTTTTTGTTTGCGGTAGAAAAAGCCGTCGCAGGTCGCACACGCACTGACACCTTTGCCGTTGAAAGCGGCTTCGGAGGGCAGGCCGATATATTGCGCCGAAGCGCCGGTGGCAATAATTAACGCATCGCAGGTATAAGTGCCGCTGCTGCCTTTCAGCACGAACGGCCGTTGCGTCAGTATGGCTTCCTCTATGTGATCGAAAATAATTTGCGTATTGAAGCGCTCGGCGTGTTTCTGCATGCGGATCATCAGATCCGGTCCCTGCAAACCTTCGACGTCGCCCGGCCAATTGTCCACTTCGGTGGTGGTGGTCAATTGTCCGCCTTGTTGGAGGCCGGTGATGATGACCGGATTTAAATTGGCGCGCGCCGCGTAGACGGCAGCGGTATAACCGGCGGGGCCGGAGCCCAAAATCAACAAACGGTGATGTTGCGTAACGCTCATGAGGGGCATCCAAAAAATCAAAATTCAGTAGTTGCGATGATACTGGAAAAGTGCGCGGCGCCGCAAAAGCCGCCGCCCAGGCATTACACGCAATTGTCTGCCGAGATGGTAATATGGCGGTGATTTCTAATCTTTCAATCTAAGTGCGGAACTATCATTGGCTAAACCCAGCAATACTGCGGCTGTCGCGGCGGGCAATATCGATAAGCGGCGCTTGCGCCTGCGCGAGGGCGCGTTTATCGGATTGGTGGCAATCTGTCTTTATTTATTGATGGCGCTGCTCACTTATTATCCGCAGGACCCGGGTTTTACCGGCACCGGCGGGGGCGGGCTTATTCATAATGCCGGCGGCCGAGTGGGCGCGTGGCTGGCGGATGTATTTTTTCTGTTGTTCGGCCATATGTCCTATGTGTTTCCATTTCTAATCGGCTACCGCGCCTGGATTTTATATCGCTATCGCCAGCGCAGCGCAGATTTCGACTGGCCGGGTTTTGTCGTTCGCATCATCGGCTTTACGCTGCTGATGATCGCCGGCACCGCGCTTTTATATCTGAGTGCTGGCGCTTACGGTAACGAGCCGACGCGCGCCGCCGGCGGCGTGCTGGGTTTTCAGGTCGGCGGCGCCGCCGTGCAGATATTCGGTTCGTTCGGCGCGCGTTTGATGCTGGTATCGATTCTGCTTTTTGGCGTGACGGTATTTACCGATCTTTCCTGGTTGCGTTTGATGGATCAAACCGGCGCACTGATGTTGCGCGGCAGTGAATTGTTTTGGGAGTGGCTGCAGCGTTTTCAAGCGCAGCAGGATCGCGACCGCGGCGATCGCGAATCGCAGAAACATCGACAGGAAGCGCTGGCAAAACAAAAGGTGCGAGAGAAGGAGCGCACACCACCGAAAATCGTACAGCCGCCACCGCCGCCACCGGCACCGGTGCGCAGCGAGCGCGTCGAGAAAGAGCGGCAAAAATCTCTGTTCGATGCGACAGTGACATCGCTGCCGGCGCTGGAGTTGCTCGATGAAGCGGATCATCGTTTAAAGAAAGGTTTTTCCGCCGAGACGTTGGCGGCTATGTCGAAACTGTTGGAGCTTAAGCTCGCCGATTTCGGCGTGGTCGCCGAAGTGGTAGCGGTGCTGCCGGGACCGGTGATTACGCGCTTTGAAATTCAACCGGCACCCGGCATCAAGGCCAGTAAAATTTCCGGTTTGGCAAAGGACTTGGCGCGCTCGCTGGCGGTGATCAGCGTGCGCGTGGTGGAAGTGATTCCCGGTAAATCGGTGATGGGTATCGAAATTCCGAACGAAGATCGCGAGGTGGTCAACTTCCGCGAAGTATTGTCGTCGAAAACCTATGAGGAATCGAAGTCGCTGATCACGTTGGCGCTTGGTCACGATATCAGCGGCGAGCCGGTGGTGGCAGATCTAGCGCGCATGCCGCACCTGTTGGTGGCGGGTACTACCGGCTCCGGCAAATCGGTCGGGGTCAACGCCATGTTGCTGAGCATTTTATTTAAAGCCACACCGGCCGAAGTGCGCTTACTGATGGTCGACCCGAAAATGCTGGAATTGTCGGTGTACGAAGGCATTCCGCATTTGCTCGCACCGGTGATTACCGATATGAAGGATGCCGCCGCGGGTCTGCGCTGGTGCGTCGCGGAGATGGAGCGGCGCTACAAATTGATGTCGGCGATGGGCGTGCGCAACCTCGCTGGCTTCAATCGTAAATTGCTCGACGCGATCCAGGCGGGCGAGCCGATCCTCGATCCGTTCTGGAAACCCGAAGACAATTATCAGGCCGGCGAAGAAGTGGCCAAAGCGCCGCAGTTGGAAACGCTGCCGATGATTGTCGTGGTGATCGACGAATTCGCCGACATGATGATGATCGTCGGCAAAAAGGTCGAAGAGTTGATCGCGCGTATCGCGCAAAAGGCGCGCGCCGCGGGCATTCATTTGATACTCGCGACGCAGCGTCCATCGGTCGATGTTATTACCGGCTTGATCAAAGCGAATATTCCAACGCGCATCGCCTTTCAAGTGTCCTCCCGCATCGATTCGCGCACGATTCTCGATCAGGGCGGGGCCGAGCAATTGCTTGGTCACGGCGATATGTTGTTTATGCCGCCGGGTAGCGGGTTGCCGGTGCGCGTGCATGGCGCCTTTGTGTCCGACGATGAAGTGCATCGCGTGGTTGCCGATTGGAAGCGCCGCGGCCAGCCTGACTATATCGATGGCCTGCTCGAAGAAGGCGGTAATTACGACGGCGTACCGGGCTTTTCCAGCGGCGACGGCGAGGGCGGCGAAGGCTCCGCCGAAGAGGACGTGTTGTACGACGAAGCGGTACGCTTCGTCTGCGATACTCGCCGCGCCTCGATCTCTTCCGTGCAGCGCAAATTGCGCATCGGCTACAACCGCGCGGCGCGTTTGATCGAAGCGATGGAGGCGGCCGGCGTGGTTACTTCCATGAGCACTAACGGTAGTCGCGAAGTTATTGCGCCGCCCTCCATACGGGATTGAGAGAAATGTGGCTGCGTAGTCTTTTAATAATGGTAATCGCACTGGCTTGTCAGGTGGCTCGCGCGGACGATGCGGCATTGCAGCGGTTGAGTACGCGGCTCGATGGCCTGAAATCGCTGCAGGCGCAGTTCGTGCAAACCGTCAGCGATGAGAAAGGCAAAGTGCTGCAGACTTCGCAGGGCACACTGGCGGTAAAGCGCGGCAATCATTTGCGCTGGGAAACAAATGCCCCATTCGCTTATTTGATCGTCACCGACGGTAGTATGTTGTGGCGCTACGACCGCGATCTGGAGCAGGCGACGCAGCAAAAATTTAAAGGCGAGCTCGCCGATACGCCAGCATTGATATTGAGCGGCGATATGGCGCGCATTCGCGCCAACTATGAAGTTCGTTTCGAGCAGGGCGGCGCCGGCGAATATTTTCATCTCGCGCCGAAGCAAAAAAACGCATTGTTTCATTCCCTGACTTTGCTGTTTAGCGGCAATTCGGTCAGCCAGTTGGTGTTGCAGGATAATCTCGATCAGCGCACCGAAATACGCTTTAACTCGGTTGTTAATAATCCAACCTTGGCCGATAGCCTGTTTCATTTCGATCCGCCGAAAGGCGTCGACGTGGTCGACGATGAGTCGTAATTTATTCGCGCAGGATGCCGGCAGCTATCAGCCGTTGGCGGCGCGCATGCGGCCGACCGGTTTGGATACCTACTTCGGGCAGGAGCATTTATTAAGCCGGGGCAAGCCGCTGCGCGAAGCGATCGATGCCGGCGCATTGCACTCGATGATTTTGTGGGGGCCGCCCGGCGTCGGCAAAACATCGCTGGCAAAATTGATCGCGAGCTTATGCGACGCGCACTTTATTTCTATTTCGGCGGTGCTGGCCGGCGTGAAGGAAATTCGCGCGGCGATCGACGAAGCGAAGCAGCAGGCGCAATTCGGTCGGCAGACGATTTTATTTATCGATGAAGTGCACCGTTTCAACAAAGCGCAACAGGATGCGTTTCTGCCGTTTGTCGAGGATGGCACGGTGATTTTTATCGGCGCGACCACCGAAAACCCCTCGTTCGAATTGAACAATGCATTGTTGTCGCGGACCCGCGTTTATCGCTTGCAAGCGCTCGGCGATACCGCCTTGCTCGATATCGCCAAACACGCCTTGGCGCAGTGGCCCGATGCGCCGCCGGTCGAGGCGGAGCAATTGCAGCGCTTGATCGAGGCCGCCGATGGCGACGCGCGCCGCGCATTGAATTTGCTGGAGCTGGCGGTCGAGATGGCCGGCATGCAGCATAAAGCGACGGTCGATGCCTCGGTGATGGATGAGGTGTTGCAGGGCGGGCATGTGCGCCGCTTCGATAAAGGCGGCGATTTATTCTACGAGCAAATTTCCGCTCTGCATAAAGCGGTGCGCGGCAGCGCGCCGGACGCCGCATTGTACTGGTATGCGCGCATGCTCGATGGTGGCTGCGATGCGTTGTATATCGCGCGCCGCGTCGTGCGCATGGCAACCGAAGATATTGGCAATGCCGACCCGCGCGCGCTGCAACTGGCGTTGAATGCCTGGGATGTGCAGGAGCGGCTGGGTAGCCCGGAGGGCGAACTGGCGATCGCGCAAGCGGTGGTCTATATGGCGTGCGCTGCGAAAAGTAACGCCGTGTACAAAGCGTTCAACGCAGCGTTGGCCGATGTGCGCGCCGCGCCGAGTTACGACGTACCGCTGCATCTACGCAATGCGCCCACCAAGCTGATGAAGGCGGGCGGCTACGGCGCCGAGTATCGCTATGCGCACGACGAGCCGCAGGGCTATGCGGCCGGCGAGAATTATTTCCCGGTCGAGCTAAAAGACAAAAAATATTATGAGCCGGTCGAGCGCGGCCTGGAAAAGAAAATTGCGGAAAAGCTCGCGTATTTACGCGGTTTGGATGATGCGAGTACAAGCAAAAGGTATTCGTAATGGGCTTGTTATCAAGTGGCACGAACACCCCCCTAACCCCCCTTTGATAAAGGGGGAATAGATCGCGCAAGACTGAATGTTTTGAATTTAGAATGACAGGAATTTTCGATGCTTGATATAAAACTTCTTCGCCAAGACGCCGAAGCGGTGGCAGAACAGCTGCGTAAGAAACATTTCGTATTCGATACGGCGCGCTTTCACGAGCTGGACAGTGCGCGCCGCAAAGCGGAAACCGACAGCCAGGCTTTATTGGCGGAGCGCAATGTCGCCTCCAAGAAAGTCGGCGAGCTAATTAAGTCGGGTATGGCGGTCGATGTGGCGAAAGCCACCGTCAACGAAACCCTGGCAAAGATCGAGCAACAACTCGCGCAGCTGACCGAGCAGGTAAAACTGACTCAGTACGAACTCGACACGATGCTAATGGCAATGCCGAATACGCCGGACGATGGCGTACCCGAAGGCCGCGACGAAACCGCCAATGTCGAGATCAGCCGTTGGGGCGAGCCGCGCAATTTCGATTTTGCAATCAAGGATCACGTCGATATCGGCGAGCAGCTCGGCGGTTTGGATTTCGATGTCGCAACGAAAATCACCGGCAGCCGTTTCGTGGTGATGCGCGGCGGCATCGCGCGCATGCATCGCGCCTTGATTCAATTTATGCTGGATGTTCACACCAATGAACACGGCTATCAGGAAGTCTATACGCCGTTTATGGTCAACGCCGATTCGCTGCGCGGCACCGGTCAGTTGCCGAAATTCGAGGAGGATTTATTCAAGCTCGAAGGCGAGCAGAATTATTATTTGATTCCGACCGCCGAAGTGCCGGTGACCAATTTGGCGCGCGATGTGATCTACGAAAACGATCAATTGGGCGTGGACGGTATTAAATTAGTCTGCCATACGCCGTGTTTCCGCAGCGAGGCGGGTAGTTATGGCCGCGATACGCGCGGCATGATTCGCCAGCACCAATTCGAGAAAGTCGAGCTGGTGCAATTCGTACGGCCCAATCAATCGGATGACGCGTTGGAAAGTCTGACAAATAATGCCGAGCGAATTCTCCAACTGCTCAAGTTGCCGTACCGGAAAATTTTATTGTGCGGCGGCGATATGGGGTTTTCTGCGCGTCGCACCTACGATTTGGAGGTATGGATTCCCTCGCAGAATAAATATCGCGAAATTTCTTCATGCAGTAATTTCGGGGACTTCCAGGCGCGGCGCATGCAAGCCCGCTGGCGCAATCCGGAATCCGGCAAGAACGAATTTTTACACACGTTGAATGGTTCGGGTCTGGCAATTGGCCGCACGCTGGTCGCGATCCTGGAGAATTACCAGCAGGCGTACGGCAGCGTGTTGGTGCCGGAAGTGCTGATCGATTATATGGGCGGTGTGAGCCGCTTGAGCTGATGCTCGCAGGTCATGTCGTCAACCGATATGCCGTGCAAATGCTTTAAGTAAAATGGGTAAATGCTCAATGGATTATCTGCCGCTTTTCACTCGCCTTAAGGATCGCCGCTGTGTGGTCGTGGGCGGCGGTGCGATTGCGCTGCGCAAGGCGCGCTTGTTGGCGAGTGCCGGTGCGCGAGTCGTAGTTGTCGCGCCCGAAGTGCAAGCGGCATTGGCGGCGCTGGCCGAGTCCAGCGGCGGCGCGGTCGAGCGGCGCTTGTATCGCAGCAGCGATCTCGACGACACGGCGTTGGTCATTGCCGCCACCGATGCCATCGATGTGAACATTCGGGTATCGCAGGACGCACAGGCGCGCCACTTGCCCGTCAACGTCGTCGACAACCCTGATTTATGCTCGGTCATTCTGCCGTCGATTATCGATCGCTCGCCGGTGATGATTGCCATCGGCAGCGGCGGGCAATCGCCGGTGTTGGTGCGGCAGTTGCGCGCCAAGTTGGAGTCGACAATCCCGATGGCATTCGGCCGCTTGGCTGCCCTGGTAGGGCGTTTTCGCGCACGCGTGGCTCAGCGCTTTGGCGATCTCGAGGAGCGTCGGCATTTTTGGGAGCAGTTGCTGGAAGGGCCGATCGCGGAAATGGTTTTGGCTGGCCATGAGCAGCGGGCCGAGCAGGCATTGTTGGAGAAGTTGGCGGATGCGGCCCCGATCGCCAGTATCGGCGAGGTTTATTTAGTCGGCGCCGGTCCCGGCGATCCCGATCTGCTCACGTTTAAAGCGCTGCGTCTGATGCAAAAGGCCGACGTTGTCTTGTACGATCGTCTGGTAGCACCGGAGATCGTCGATTTAGCGCGGCGCGATGCCGAGCGTATTTACGTCGGCAAGGCGCGCGCGGCGCACGCCGTGCCGCAGGGCGATATTAATCAGCTATTGGTCGAGCTCGCGTCGCAGGGCAAGAAAGTATTGCGCCTGAAGGGCGGCGATCCGTTTATTTTCGGGCGCGGCGGCGAGGAAATCGCAACGCTGGCGCAGCATGGTATTCCGTTCCAGGTGGTGCCGGGTATTACCGCGGCTTCGGGTTGTGCCGCCTATGCCGGGATTCCGCTGACGCACCGCGACTATGCCCAGTCGGTGCGCTTTGTGACGGGCCATTTGCAGAACGGCACCACCGATCTGCCATGGGCCGAGTTGGTCCATGGCAACCAGACCGTGGTTTTTTATATGGGCTTGGTGGGGCTGCCGGAAATTTGCACGCAGCTGATTGCGCATGGCCGGGCCGCGCTGACGCCGGTCGCCCTCATCGAAAAAGGTACCACCCGCCAGCAGCGGGTGATTACCGGTACTTTGAGCGATCTGCCAGCGCAAGTTGCCGGCGCGGATATCAAAGCGCCGACTCTAATTATCGTTGGCGAAGTGGTTAATTTACACCGCCAACTGGCTTGGTTTGATCCCATGCCTTAGCGCGGGCTCTACAACGATTTGTGATATTAATCACATCGCTACTTTAGAATTTGGTTAAAGTTTCTCCACAACGGGTCGATAGCTGGTTTAGGAGACACTTAACTATGATCGAAATTCGCAATTTATACGCCCCCACGGCCATCACTCAGATCGATCGAGCCCCTAAGCCCGCGTCGCGCAATGAAGCCCGCGATGTGCCCACCAGCAAGGCTAGGGCAAAGGTGACTCAGCAAGATCGTCGCAATAATCCGGACCGCCGCGAGCGCCGCGCAAAAGAGCGTCTCGATCAGCGCACCGGCGCGGATCGCCGCCGCAATGCTTTGGATATCAAAGTGTGAGTACCGCACTCAAGCGGCTATGAGCCATTTATACGGCTTTTTATAAAAAGGGATCGACTCTGCGGTAAGCTATGCCTTTTGCGCGCTTGAGAGGCTGTAGTGAGCGTATATCAGTACGACTTGTTTGTGATCGGCGCCGGTTCCGGCGGTGTTCGAGCCAGCCGCTTCGCGGCGCAATACGGCGCCAAAGTCGCCATCGCCGAAGATCTTTATCTCGGCGGTACCTGCGTTAATGTGGGCTGCGTGCCCAAAAAACTTCTCGTATACGCTTCGCACTTCGACGAATTATTTCGCGATTCGGCCGGCTACGGCTGGGATATCGGCGCGCCGGTGTTCGATTGGCGCGCGCTGATCGCCAATAAAGATCGCGAGATTCAGCGTTTGAACGCTATCTACGGCCGCTTATTGGAACAGGCCGGCGCGACTATTTATCGCGGCCATGCCCGCCTGCTCGACCCGCATACGGTGGCGATCAATGGCGAGACCATCACGGCGCGCAATATTTTGCTAGCCACCGGCAGTTGGCCCTGGGTGCCGGAGTTCCCCGGCAGCGAACATGCGATTACATCGAATGAGCTATTTCATTTATCGCAATTGCCACAACGCGTCGCGATTGTCGGCGGTGGCTATATCGCGCTCGAATTTGCCGGCATCTTAAACGGCATGGGTGCTGAAACCGAATTGATTTATCGCGGCGATTTATTCCTGCGGGGCTTCGATACGGAAGTTCGGACGCATCTGGCCGAAGAGATGCGCAAGAAAGGCGTCAAAATACATTTTAATCAAGAGGTAGAGCGGATCGTTAAGACCGAGCAGGGATTGCGCGTCGAGCTGCGCGATGGCAGCACGCTCGAGTGCGATAGCGTGTTGTACGCCACCGGCCGGCGGCCGCGGATCGAAAACCTCGGTCTCGATGCCGCCGGTGTTGAATGCGACTCCGCCGGCTATATTAAAGTCGATGAGCTGTTCCAAACCAATGTGCCGAATATCTATGCCATCGGTGATGTGATCGGTGGCATGGAGCTAACGCCGCTGGCCCTGGCGCAGGGTATGGCGGTAGCCAAAACGCTGTTCCGCGACGATCCGACCACGGTCGATAGCGAATTCATTCCAACTGCGGTATTCAGCCAGCCCAGCGTGGCCACGATAGGCTACAGCGAAGAACTGGCGCGCGCGCGCTTTGGCGAGGTGACCATATTCGTTTCTACGTTTACCCAGCTCAAACACACCTTGGCCGGCAACGCCGAGCGAACTTTGCTCAAGCTGGTGGTGGATAAGACCAGCGATCGCGTGGTGGGGGCGCATATGGTGGGGCCGGATGCCGGCGAGATTATGCAGGGCATAGCGATCGCGATTCGCGCCGGCGCCACCAAGGCGTTATTCGATACCACATTGGGCATTCATCCAACCGCTGCCGAAGAGTTTGTCACTATGCGCACGGCGACGCGTTGAGTGGAAATTACTTATGGGTAAACCTGGCGAAATGTGCTGCTATGAGCAGCCTAAACAAACGGTAATGTGATGTTGCTCGAACATAAACTAATATACGTTGGCCGAGAGTTCCTAAACACCGTTCAGATTTCAACCGGCTGAAAATACGCCTGGATTTCTGGCTTGGTACGACAGAGTTTTAGCGCATAGTTTTTTAAAGCTCCGTTTTACAAAGCTCAGTTCTATAAAGCAGAGTTTTACAGAAAATACCTGTACTGGAGAAGATGTATGGACCGTTTCATTGTTGTCTCATCCGATTGTCATGCCGGCTTACCGCCGAGCAAATATCGGGAATATCTCGACCCGCAGTACCGCGAGATGTTCGACATGGCGCTGCCGTTGGAAGTCGCGGCGCGCGAGAAAGTCGAAAAGAATTTTCTTATCAAGGAAATCAACGAAGAGTGGCGCAGAGGTAACGAAGCTGCGCTAACCGGTGCTTGGGATCACTCCGAGCGCATTAAGATGCTGGACAAGGACGGCATCGCCGGCGAAATTATTTTTCCGGACGGTATCACCGAGCGCAACGCACCGCCGTTCGGCGTTGGCTTGAGCCCCCCCGTCCGCGGTCAGTACGTGCCGCCGAGCGAGCTGATTTGGGCTGGTTCGCGCGCGCATAACCGCTGGCTGGTCGAGTTGTGCCAGATGGATCCGGCGCGCCATCATGGCGTCGGCGTAATACCGTTGTTGTGGAGCGTCGAAGAGAGCGTTAAAGAAGTTGAATGGCTGGTCAAGAATGGTATTCGCTCGGTGATGATTCCGACCGTAACCGGTCAGTTCGATGGCTACAACAACAACAAGTACGATCCGTTCTGGGCAGCCTGCCAGGCCAACGACGTGATCATCAATTTCCACTCCGGCGCCGCGCCGATGGAAGATTTCTTCGGCAATACCTGGACCGATATCGATCCGCGTACGGTCGGCGGCATGGGTGTGTTCGTCTGCGAGACTTTCTTCTGGACCTACCGTCCGCTGGTATTCATGATTTGGGGCGGCGTGTTCGAGCGCTTCCCGAAACTGAAAGCTGTCGTCACTGAAGTCGGTACCGGCTGGATGTTGCCGCCGCTGCTGCGCTTGATGGACCACAACTATTTCGACGTGATGTTTTCGGCGAAGCTGGGCGATTTCAAGAGCCATTTGTCTATGTCGCCGACTGAATATTTCCGTCGCAATGTCGGTATCGGCGCATCCTGTATCGGCCGCGCCGACGTCGAAATACGCAATCAATTGGGCTTGAACCAAATTATGTGGGGTAGCGACTACCCGCATCCGGAAGGTTCGTGGCCGCATACGCATAAGCAGATTTACGATGCGTTTGTCGGCATACCCGAGCAGGAAATCGCGTTGATGCTGGGCGAAAATGCGATCAAGTTTTACGGTTTCGATCGCGATAAGCTGGCAAAAATCGCTGAGCGTATCGGTCCGAAGAAGTCGGACTTCATTGTGTAAATAAAGTAGCGTAAAAAATGGGGCTGCTTGCAGCGCCATTTTTAGTTGTTAGTAGTTGGTTCTTAGTAGTTAGTTAAGACACGGTTGTTAGTTAGAGTACAGCGCTGACGTTCGGCAAGGAGTCTTTAACTAACTACTAAGAGCCAACTACTAGCTACTACCCATAAAAAAGCCCGCATTTCGCGGGCTTTTTTATGGGTTAACTGCGGGCGCCGGCAGCCTGGCGTTGTTGCGCCATTTGCAGTGCCAGTTCGCGCAGCGGCGCTTTTACCAATTTACCATTGAGATTGCGCGGCAGCGGTTCTTTGCGCAGTGTAATGAAGTCCGGCACCTTGTAATCCGCGACCTGGGTTTTGCAGTAGTCGCGCACGGCTTCCTCGGTGAGCTCCACATTGGCGTAAATAAATACATGCACGCGCTCGCCAAGAACCGGGCAGGGGCTCGGGACTACCGCAGCCTCGACGACGCCTTCGATAAAGGCGAGCACATTTTCCACTTCGACGCTGAATACTTTAAAGCCGCCGCGAATGATTACGTCCTTGCGTCGATCCAGAATACGCAAATAACCTTCGCTATCGAGCGTGCCGACATCTCCCGAGCGCCAATAGCCGCCGATAAAGTTGCGCGCGCTTTCGCCGGGATTGTTCCAGTAGCCTTTGACTACGCCAGGCCCGCCGATCCAGATTTCGCCGACTTCATCCGGGGCCAGTTCGCGACATTCGTCGTCCATGATGCGGATGTCGTAACAATGCGCAGCGGTGCCGACACTCAAGGGTCGCAATGCGGTCTGGTCGGCTGGAATAATCACCGTGACCGCGCTCGATTCGGTGGCGCCGTAACCCTGGTGCAAGCGTAAATTCGGCAAATGTTTATGCAGCCGTTCGATACTCGATTCGGGCATCGGTGCGCCGCCGTATAGCGCCGAGCGCCAATGATCGGCCAATTGGAAATCGTCGAAATCGGGCTCCAACAACAGCCGCGTCAAAATGGTGGGAACGAACATCGCATCGGTGATTTTTTCGGCGCGCAATAGCGCCAGCAATTCGCGCGTATTGAAGCCGCGCACGATGACCAGGCAGCCGCCGACCTGCATGGTAGATACGATGATGGCGGCGACGCCGGAAACGTGCGTACCGGGAATCACTAAAATTGTGCGGCTGCTGCTATCGACGCCGATACAGAGTTCGTGATGTTTAACCGCGTGCCAGAGGCTGAGATGAGTGAGCTCGGCGCCTTTCGGCTTGCCGGTGGTGCCCGAGGTGTGCATGAGAAACGAAAGAGACTCTTCGTCGATATCGAGCACCGGAGCCGAGGTTGCAGCGATCTCCAGGCTCGCGAAAGCAATTGCGCCCTCGGTATCGCCGCCGACCGCGTAGTAGTGCTGTAGCGATGGCGTTTGCGCGCGGTCGGGCACGCGCGCGGCGCTTTCCGCATCGAAAATAAGCGCTGCGGCAGTGCAGTTATTGATGGCGTACTCGAGTTCCGGCTTTTGTTGCAGAATTCCGATCGGGACGACCACCAGGCCAGCACGCAAAATACCGAAATAGGCAACGATTAGCTCGATGCTGTTTGCCATATACACCGCGATGCGTTCGCCACTTTGCAGGCCCAGCGCAAGCAAATTAACGGCGACCGCATCGACTCTTTCATCCAACTGACGATAGGTGAGACGCTGCGCGCCGAATACCAGTGCCTCTTGATCGGGGAAGCGCGCCACAGTCTGCCGAAACATATCGTCGAGGTTGCGCGGGCGGTCGGGAAAACAAGTGGTAACCCTATCGCCGTAGTGGGCTTCCTGGCGAGTCGCGACCGGCAGCAATTGCTGCCACACATTATTATTTTGCATTGGAAGTACCTCTACGCGTTCATTCGACGGCGGCTCTGGCGCGCCGAATGGCGCTGTGCCATAAAATAATGGGCGTCATTATACCTAGATCGGCGCGGCTGTCGCGGTTGCGAGGGGCGACATAAAGAATTGTGATAATGCTGTTTTTAACCGAGTTTCTCACTCGAAGCGGTGTAGTTTGTTGAATGCTATTGAGCCGCACAATTAATGCTGGAGGTACTATTGTTGGTGCTCGTTATTGGTTAAGAGCAACCACGAACGAGGCGCAGTGGTGTCCTCTATTTTTTGGACACGCAACGACATGCATCCTTGCATAGGCTCGGGTAGCGCCATCCCTGGCGCCACACGATCCATAAAACAGAGGGCACCACTACGCTGTCACGCACAGTGCAAGCTACTTATGAAACGTCAAAGCTCTTGAGCGTTGAATTTACTTGGCGCGTAAAATATCGCGCCTCTAACTTTTCTCGGGCAGGAGATCACCATGGATGGCGGTATCAGCGGGAGGTTTGAGGCAGTAAATCCATTGTGGATTTACTGCCAGGATATTGTCGTCGAAGGGCTTTGATAATAGAGGTTTAGACGATAGGACCGACTACCCAGGTAAATAAATCGAGCAACAACAGCACCACCATGCTGACAAATCCCGCTTCGATAATGGCGCGCGAAATCGTCCAGCGCTCGCCGGTGGCTTCCTCGTCGAGTCGATAGACATTGGGAAAGCTGACGATAAAGTACAGTGCGTAAAATACCGAGCCCAGCCTTAACATGCGCGGCAGGTCGACGTACCAGACATTTTTCGCGGCTTCGCCGGTAATATAAAAATAGCTTTCGGCCCAGGCAAAAAAGTACGCAGTGGCGGCAACCGTGGCGATCCAAAAGAGTTGTCGCAATAGCGGCGACATATTCGGTGTAAGAGTTTTAACGCGCCGCATACACACCACCGACGCGGTGTGATAGACGGTGAAAAAAGCAACGGAGTTGAGGTACATACCGACCGGCACTTTTTTGAATTCCTGCGCGGCGGTATGTTCATCCGGCCCCAGCAGATAGGAATCAAAATACAGCGAGACCTGCGGAAAACGATAGCGTATGCCTAACACGTCGAAAAAGTACTCGGTGTGAAAATACGTCGCGAAAAAGATATAGACGGTCATATAGACCTGAAATTTAAACCAGTAGCTCTGTTGCCAGGCTACTCCGCTGGAGCGGCGTAGCCATAGCGGCAGTAACACGCAGTAGGGCAACCACATGATCAGATTTTGTGCGATGTGCCAGAAGTTGCCGACATCGAGCCAGCCCATTTTCTGAATCAGTGCGTTATACGCGAAGAAAATAGGGATAAAGATCAGGAAGAATTTTTCGCCCCAGGCTTTATCGGGGTTTTTGGAGAACCAGTAACCGGGAATGGTCATTGCGACTTCCTCTGGCGCGCTCAAAGGCGCGAGTCATTATTGAAGTTCGCCTAATGTAATTATTTAACATTTCAAATGCAATGTTTTTGTATCGATCGCGTTGTTTGCGGCAAGAGTTTTCCGCGGTTGATCGGGATATCCAGCAAGTAAAGCCCCAAATAAAAACGGCGGCATCGTTGCCGATGCCGCCGTGCAGGAGGTACTAATTACAGCTTAGAAGCGATAGGTGCCGGTTATGCCCGCTTGACGCGGTGCATTGGTATTAACCATCTCAAAACCGCCGGTTGGGCTGGTGGCCAGCAATGCTGGGTTTTGCTCGGTCGCGTTGTGTATCGACGTTACCACACGGCGATCGAAGGCATTTTTAAGCCACAAGTTGATATCCCATGTACCATTTTCGCTGGCGCGCAGTCCAGTGAAGAAGTCCATGGTTGCGTAACCGCCGAGGGTGCTGCGGGTCAGCTTATCAACCTGATCGCTTTTCGCATTGAGCAGTGTATTGAAGTACCAGTCGGCTCCGTCAAAAGCGGGCAACGAATAATTCGACGACACTACACCGGTCCATCTCGGTGCTGCTGGCAGATCTTCACCGCTCAAGTCGCAGCTGTTGTACGCGTGATCCGGAGTCAGCTGAGTGCTGCCCGCGCAGGGGTTGTTTTTAAAGTCGTTAAACTTGGCGTCGTTGTAGGTCATCGATACAGCGAGTTGCCAGCCATCCAGTACCAGTGCACGAACTTCGCCTTCGACACCGCGAATTTCCGCCTCTTTAGCGTTAACGATGAAGTTATTGGCATTTTGCCCGCCAACAACCGGAACGGTTTGAATATCCTGTTGGAAGTTCTTATACACCTGATCGAATACGGAGAGCGTAAAGCTGGCGCGTTGATCCCAGAACGAGCCTTTCAAGCCGGCCTCGAGCGAGTTTGCCGATTCGGGCTTGGTGAAAGCAAAGTCGCTGGGCAGGTTGCCCTGCAGGTTCAGGTTCGCTGTACCGGTGCGATAGGCGCGATCCACGCTGATATAGCCCGCGAGATCTACGTTAAAGAAATACTGGGCTTTGATCGTTCCGGTGATGGGCTGCTCATAATCAAACTGATATTTCGAAGGAATCCCCTGGGCCGAGATAAGCGGGAAGGAACCAACGAAGTTGCCAGGATTTGTCGGGCAATCAGCCGGCGCATTGCCATCCATAGAGCAAGCGTTGGTGGGCTGGGTACTGTTGGCGCGGAAGCGTTGGGCGCGCAAGCCGACAATTAAGTTGAATTCGTCGGTAAATTTAAAGGTGTTGTGGGTATACGCCGCGTATTCTTCTTGCTTCAGGATCAAGTTTGATTCGAGACTTACTGCTACACCCGTATTGTACGTTTTGATATTGAGAGGCGTGTTAGACGTGCTATTTTTATAGTAGCCGCCGACTTGCCAATCCCAGAAATCGTTATCTTCCGAAGCCAGTCGTAAATCCTCTTGATAACTCGGCTGGATTTCAATACCGACATTCTGCTTGTTACCGTCGCGCAGATTGTTGTAAGGCAAGTTAGGGTAATCGGAGGCTGTACCATCGCTATCTTGATGGTCGGTGAAGTGTTGCACTTCGTAGCCAGTCACCGAGGTCACGCTGAGATGGTCGTTGATGTTATATGTTAACTCGACAACCGTTAATTGATCGCGAAAATAGTCGTGATCCTTATAGTTGGTAGTGGCTTTATCCTGGTAGTAACGGAGGCCCTGCCCGTGGTTGATTACGTAGATCGGATCGGTTGCATTCTCGGTATACGTGTAAGAAGCTCGGGCGGTAAAATCATTATTCGGTTGCCACAGCGTGGTAAAGCGCATGGCGCTGGTGCGGTTGGTGGCATCGACGCCGCTGGTTACGCTTTCGACGCCGGTTTTCGAGGTATCGTATACCGCGGCGAGACGCACTGCGAGTTCGTCTTCGATAATCGGCAGGCCGACAGCGAATTGGGTGTTAGCTAAATCGCGTTGGCCGGCGGAGCCAGACACATAACCATCGACTTTGTTTAGGCTCGGGTTTTGTGTGCGGATATTAATTGTGCCGGTTGGCGACGATTTGCCGTAAAGGGTACCTTGAGGTCCTTTTAAGATTTCAAAGGCGGCAATATCGTACTGGGCGGCAAACGTTGCACGCGGTTGGTCGATCAGCGCGCCGTCGACGTAGAGGTTAGTGCGTGGCGACACGGGGCCATTGGCTACGGTGCTGGTGCCGCGCAGGTGGATATCGACTTGTACGCCGGTATCGAAGCTCAATCCCGCAGTGTTTCTGGCGATGTCGGCTAAGTTAAAGCCCGCCGTTTGTTGGAACTGTGAGCCGCTGATTGCGGAAATTGCAATCGGGGTATCTTGAACATTTTCGGATTTTTTCTGTGCTTCGACAATCACCTGTTCCAACACGCCGGTAGCGGCCTGTGCTGCGAAGGGGCTCAATGCCATCGTGGCTCCATAGGAGCACATTGCTATCCATGTCCGTAAGTGATTTCTCTTAAACGTACGCATATATTATTCCTTCTTAGATGACTCATCGTTTATTAAAAGTTTGTTTACAACGAACGGGCCAATACGGTCATCGCTGAGTATTGGCCCATCAACTATTTTTAATAACATTTAGATGGAGCATGTATCGGTTGTTGTCAGGACGCCTGCCCCAAATTAACAGAAGGGTTATTAGTATCGTTCTGTCGCCGGAGTCATTGCCTGCCAGGTAATGCAAATGAATAAAGTCTCTTCTCCACCCCAGTTTGGGGACGCAGCTTTGTTATTTCTTAGTGGATATCAATGCAAGCTACCGCTTGATATGCGCTGCGGGCGTAATGTACCGCAAACTCGAAACAAAATAAACAGTTCCGTATCATAGGGCCACCGCTATGCCGGCGACTCGATGAGAGCGGTAGGTTTTATTTAGAGGATATCGGGAGGGGTAGGGTTGCGACGCGCAATAATTCCCGCTGTAGGTTCGCGCAATGCCTGTTGTGAGCGCTCGGTTTGCCGAAGCATCAGCAGCGATCGGCTTGTAAATCGTCGAATACTTGCTGTGCAACTTCTTTCGGACGAAGTAAGCTCTATTTTTCTTGCTGAAGTCTTCCATGATTTCTGCAAGTCCTCCGCCGTTTGAATGCCGGGGTCGAATGCACTGGCATCGGCGGGCAAGTGGGAGGGCGCACGCGTTGCGAATTGTACATGCCGGTGCGGACGATGTGCCGGCCCGAGAACAGCGCGGAAATTTTTACCGGAGAGTTCAGGCCAGTCAACTGGAAGTGCACGGTTCCGGTAATGGCGGATACCGCTGCCTTGGTCGATGTATAGAGCGAGGATTGCGGCATGGCATACAAACCGCCGTTACCGGATGTGGTATTGACGACCTGGGCTTCGATATTTTACGCAATCAGGCGCGGCATGAAGGCTTTGATACCGTGCACGACGCCTCACACATTGACATTGAAGCCCCAAAGCCACTCGTTCATGCCGATATAGCGGTCATCGTTTCGCGCGGATCGACACCGGCATTGTTGAAGAGTAAATGGACAGCGCCATAATGGCTGAAACTTTTCTCCTCGAGTGCTTCGACGGAGTCGAGTTTAGTGACATCCGTGAGATGACCGATCGCATCGATGCCTTGAGCGTGGAAATCCGCAACGGTGGTATCCAGCGCTTTTTGCTCGATATCGGCGACAACAATTTTCACGCCTTCGCGGCCAAGCCGTTCGCCGATAACTTTACCGACGCCGCTGGCACCACCAGTGATTACCGCGGCTTTGTCTTTGAAGTCTTTCCTGGCGGCGCCACTGTACACCACTCTCGAGTTAAATTTAACCAAACCGCCAGCTCGCCTGAGCGAGCTGGCGCGGTGTTTTATAGCTTTTTAAGCGCCGACTCCGCTTCCGCGCGGCCTTCAAAAGCCTCATTACTTGCAGTTGCCTTGGTCAGTTGCTCCTTAGCCTTATCCGCCATGTTGTTACTTAAATACGCCATGCCCAAGTGATAGCTCAGCTCCGCAAAATTTCCGCCTTTTTTCTGCGCGCTTTCCAGCAGCGAAATGGCCTGCGGATAGTTTTTAAGCTTGTACTGCAGCCAGCCGAGCGTGTCCAAAAAGAACGGGTTGCTGCTCTCGGCGAATCCGGCCGTTAACGTTTCCGCGCGCTGCAAGTTTTCCGGAGTACTGAATCTTTCGACTAACAGGGTAGCCAGATTGTTTTTGATGATCGCAGAGCTCGGCTCCAGTTGCAGCATCTTGTTGTAATTGTCGAGTGCTTGCTGGTTTTTTCCGGTTGCTTGATACTGATTGGCTTGCAGCATTAATAACTCGATATTATCGGGGTTTTGCTGCAAGCCGCGGGCATAAAGTGCCGCTATTTGGTCGTTGTTACCCTTGGCATTGTAAACTTGAGCAAGTTCGCGATAGGTGGAAATGCGCGCCGGCTGTTGTTTCAGGATGCTCTCGAAGATTTTCTCGGCCTCAGGGTATTTTTGCGTTTGGCGATATAGCGCTCCCAACAGTTCTTGCGCATGGATTTGATCGGGATGATCTTTCACGTGCTTTTCAAGATACGTTTGCGCTAAGTCGGCTTGCTTGTTGACAAAGTAGGCGGTCATAAGAGCCTGCAATGGCTCGACTGCGCGCGGTTCTCGATCCAAGGCCTTTTTAAAGAGATCGATTGCTGCCGGGTATTCGTTGTTTTGCAAATGCACTACACCGGCAAGATAAAAACCGGCTGATGCCGTTTTGCTATTGAGCTGCAGTTGCTCGCAAATCGCCAGAGCCTCCTGCCACATTTTTTTACGCGAATAAACATCGGCTAGTGACTTGGCCACATCCAGGTTATCCGGCGCCAACTGACGCGCGTGCTCCAACAACTTTTGCGCGTCGTCAACTTGGTTTTGCTCTAACTGAAGGCGAGCGGCATTGACCAGCGCTGGCACGTTGTCGGCATTGATTTGAATTAACTTTTTGTAGTTGTCCAGCGCCAGATTGGAGGCTCCAATACGCTCTTGCGCCGCCCCCATCAAAGACAGTGCAGGCACCGATTCGGGGGCGTTTTTCAATATGCTGCGAAGATCCGCAATAGCGCTGTTAGCGTCATTTTTGCTCAAGAAGATTTGCGCGCGGATAAACAGCGCATCGGGGTTTTCCGGCTCGAGTTTCAATACCTCTTTAATTTGAGCTTCGGCTTCCGGTCGCTTTTTCTGCGCGAGCAACAACTCGATTACCCGATTGCGAGCATCGATACCTTCGGCATCGTGCCCATTCTTGTCGATCGTATATTGATAGGTGGCGATCGCCTTGTCGGGCAAGTTGGTCCCGGCATAAATCCTCGCTAGAGCAGAGCGCAATTTGTAACTTTTCGGTGTCGCGGCAACGTATTGCTCAAGCTGCGTCACGGCTATTTCAGGTTTGCGCTGTTTGCCCAAAAATTCGACTAACCGGAGTTTCGCGTCATCATTATCGGGTTGTGTTTGTATGGCGCCGCGCAATAGCACTTCGGCGTCATCGAGGCGTTGATGCTCGATATAGTAATTGGCGAGTTCAACCGTATAGCCGAACTCATTGGGTTTTTTAGCAATCAGCTCTTTAAACGCGGCAATGACTTCTTCGGTTTTATTGTGTTTGCTGAGTACCTGAATTTGGATCACTCGCAGACCGATGTCATCCGGATTTAATTTTAAACTGTCGGTGAGAACTTGCTCCGCTTTAGCTGGATCGCTATCCATATAGATACTTGCCACCGCAGCTGATGCTGTTACTAGTCCGGGCTTCAGCTCGAGAGCCTTTTGCGCTTGAACAAGGGCTTCGTCGGGCTTCTTTTGCCGAATTAAAATCATAGCGCGAGATGCATATGCTTCAGCGTTATTGGGTTCGCGCTGCAAAATCTTATCGACATGCTCGGTAGCTTTATCGAGTTGATTGACTCCGGCCAATAACTGAACCAATTTGATCTCGGCTTTAGTCAGCTTTGGATCGATCTCCAAAGCTGCGCTGAGTTCGCCAAACATTTGTTGGTAGTTGCGATCGCGCTCGGCTAATTGCGCCATTAGCAGGTGCGCTTCAGCGGCTTCTTTGGTCGTGCTATTGATCTGCAGCACATTTTTGGTTTCTATGCGCGCCTTATCAAAATCTTCCTTATCGAGATATTGTTGCGCCCGCTGCAAATATTTAGCCTGGCGCTCCTCGCTGCCGCTGCAGCCGACCAGGACAGTGCCGCCTATAGCAATGCCAATAGCCAGCGCAATAGCTTTCCGGTTGTGCAATAACATGTGTTTCTCCTAGACCAAAGACAATAAAATGTGCAGCGTAGTCATCAATAGTAGCGATGCCACCGCAGCGATATTTACGGGCAACAAGGTTTTTCCCGATGTGTTGCTGATAATGAACTCACAGCTATACATCAATACCGCCAAACGTAGCGTGATCTCTCCAATGGCGTAATGAGAGAGGCTCTCAAATGGCATTAACGGTACCGCAAGGATCAGAATCAAAACAAGTAAATCTTGCGTGTCGAGTCGGAAGTGTTCGCGACGTGTCATACGGATAGCTATCGCCAAGGCTCCGGCAAGTACGACATAGCCGGCATTCAATGGCCATAGGTAAGGCTGCAATGCACTATTGCTGGAGATAAGGTAGACGCTTAGAACACTTGCCGGGTAGACGCATAGGCGAGTTGCCCAGGCCGGGAGGCGCTTATATGACAGCATGGCAATGATCAAAAGCGGTAGCAGTATCAACGTCATGGAGGATAAATTGTTGGTCGGCGACAATGCGGGAGCAATTAGAAGGGCCGCCAATATACCCTGCACCACCAGGCCCGAGTTCAGATAGAACCACTCCAGGCGCCGTAGAAAAATATTGCGTCGATCGATCCAGGTTGGTTGAGCATCGTCGCTGCGCAAGCGCCAGCCGCTGCGGCGAGCCAATTGCAATGCGCCGATCAGCGTCAGGCAAAATAACGCGTAAACCCCCAGCAGCCAGCGATCGGGCTCGAAACGCAGCGAAAAGGCCAGTGCAAGCAGCAGTATCTGTAGCAGATAAATGATGGCGACAGCCTCGTTATGGCGAAATCCTAACGCCATAATTTGGTGGTGCAAATGATTGCGGTCCGGAGAGAAAGGCGAGCGCCCCTGTGCAAGACGTATGACGATGACGGTTAATGTGTCGAGTACCGGCAGACCAAGAATCAACAGGGGCAGTGCGACACTGACCGCGGATAGCGGCGATTGGGTTACCGCAATGCTTAGGCAGGCGGCGATGAAGCCCAGCGACTGGCTGCCGGTGTCGCCCATGAACACTTGCGCTGGATGCGTGTTGTAACGCAAAAAGCCCAGTATTCCGCCAATAACAGTGAGGGCAATGAAGGCGGCGTTCTTCTGCTCGGTCTGCAACGATAAGGCTAGCAGGATAGCCAGTGCCAATAGGGTGGTGCCAGCCGCCAAGCCATCCAAACCATCGGTCAAGTTGACGGCGTTGATGATGCCGAGAATAAAGAAGAAGGTCAGCGGATACGTGAGCCACATCGGAAGATCATCGACCCACACCAATGGCAGATGCTGCAGTACCAGGCCGCCGCGCATAGCGATAAGCGTGGCAAGGATTTGTCCCAGAAATTTCCATTTGTAGTTGAGATTTTTACTGTCGTCCATTAAGCCGAACGCGACGATCACCAGACCACCGATACATAAATGGAGCAGCTCTCTATCGGCTGGTAGGAACCATAACAGTGGAGTGATGATCCCGAGAGCCATCGCCAGCCCACCGCTGCGCGGGATGGCATGCGAATGTACTTTGCGGCTTTCGTTAGGTGTATCGACTAAGCCAAGTTGCGGCGCCAGACGGATGCATAACGGTATAAGCGCTGTCGTAAGGAACAGCGCAACCGTAAAGCTATATAGTAACTCTAATATAGGAAAGCTCATCGTCACGCCATGCTCAAGTGATTACCGGAGTAGATCATGGTGCATACGAAGGTAGTAGAGGATAAAAGTCGCGGGCAAATTGCTCCAATCGTTGATCGGCAGCGGCTACTTGGCTCGGATCCGGGACGTAAACTACTAGGCGTACCAGTGCTCCATCTGAGCGGGAGCGCGTTAATGAGTCCCAGAACATGTACCATTTGGCTAGGTACTCATTAGTAATGTCTCGCCCCCTTCCTTCGAACCAATAATAAACGATTTCGCTTGTGCTGCCTTTTTGAATGAGCGCGCGATTCACTCGCAACGGTTTGCCATTGACATGCTGCACGCCGGGGATATCGCGTTGCTCGAGCGATTGAATGCGCCAACCGCCGCCGGGAATGCAGGAGCGGGGCGAATGAATCGATGCGCCTTTTTTCTGCGAGCCATACCAAGCGACATAGAGGTTGACGGGCGTATGTTCACCCGATCGCACGTAGTCTGCTTGAATGTAGTCAGTCAGCTTCAGCGTTTCCAAAATCGTCGGTTCGAGAGCAATACTTCGTCCTTTCCAGTCGTTGTGAAGTAGCGGAAACCCCTCAAATGCTTGGCGGGAGGGCATAACTTCGGGGCGCTCATTTACGGTCAACAACAAAGGTGTCAGTACCGCGAGCAAGGCGATACTTACTATAAATGGCCGCTGTTTGCTGCGGCTGAGGTGGAAATCCGCAAACTTAATGGTTAACGCCGGTGTATCCAGATTGATGCGATCCAGCGCTCGCGTGTTATCCCGACTGAGCATATGAAAAATAAGTATCTCCAAAAATAAAATGCTCAGACAACCCATGAATACCACCCAGCCTTCAAAATCGTGAAGAAAGCCCTCGGCCATGGCTTTGCCCCAACGATCGACGGTAACGCCGATCACACCGATACGAAAACTATTCATTAATATGGTGATGGGAATGGTAGTCAAAAAAATCAGAGTCCGCTGCCAAAAAGGACCTCGATATAAGTACGCGATCAGAAATCCGAAACTCATTAGCGGAAATAGATAGCGCATTCCCGAACATGCTTCCGCTACCTGGAGTTGCATAGGTCCGAGATCGATGACATTGCCCTCAAGATAAACGCTGATGCCGAATAAACGGATAACCGCAACGCCAATTTGCGAAGAAAGAAGCTGCAATTGACTGGATAGGTTGAAATATAGGAAGTTGGGTAGAGGGATCATAAAAATGAGATAAATGAATACTACCCACAATACGCGCATGCCCCCGCGGCCAAAATATGCTAACGAAATCGCGTACAAACTCAACAAAAACCCGTATTGAATAACGGTATATATTGCGCTTAGCTCACCCAGCAGGAATGCGGCGAGACCGACGATCAGGAGAGCGGGGCCCCACCAAGAGCCGCGTTCGACGGCTGCCGGCAACTGATTCAAGCGTTGCCACAAGAGAAAAAGTGCCACTAATGGGATCATATAGCCGTGGCTGTATTCCGGCGTCTCCCACCACTGGACCATAAGTATGAGGCTCTGCCGAAAAATTATGACCAGCGATGCCGTTGCAGCGAGAAATAATCCCCAAAGCCAAAAATTATTGGATGGAGTTTGGAGTGTCGCTGGCGATTCCGGCAATGGTTGATTCATCGACATATGCTTCCCAACAGTTGATGATATGTACTCAAGGTTACATCAAGTATGTTTCATAACTTTACGCAGCGAAAAATTTTGCGCTGTTGCAATCAATAACTGCTCGAAGCGATCGGCCAATACTTGACGATTAAAATGTGTTTCAACATAACTGCGCCCTTTGTTGCCGAGTTCCCGGCCGAGGTGCTGAGAGTCGGCGAGCTCTAAGATAGCGGCAACGAGTTGTTCTACACTTTCCGGCTCGATAACGATGCCTGCGCCACTCTCCCGCAGCAATTCAGCGCTTTCTCCGGCCACTCCCAGGACTATAGGGCGTCGCATGGCCATGCTTTCAAATAACTTTGAAGGGATAACGGTCAAAAAAAGATCTAGCTTCTTAAGGACCACCAAACTTACGTCCGTAATCGACCATAGCTTCGGCATGTCGCTTTTAGGTAGTTGGCCCAGCAGCTGTATATTCTGGAGGCCACGCTGCGCCACTTCGGCGGCTAAGCGACTACGCTCGGCGCCATCGCCAGCAAGCAAAATGGCAATGTCGGCTCGATGCTGCAGCTTCTGCGCCGCCTCGAGCAATAAATTCAAGCCATGCGCCATACCATGGGTTCCGACGTATGCAGCGACAAACTTGCCTTCGACACCAAGCTGGCGAGAATATTCCACATTTTTTTCGCGAGGCTCGAAAAATTGTAGGTCCACACCGTTGCGGATCACTGTAATGTGAGCATCGCGCCCGCCGCGCGCAAGTATATGGCGCCGAAACGAATAGGTGACCGGTACTATGTGGTCGGCCTTTCGATACACAAAACCCTCGATAGACTCTAATAGCTTAATGATGCGTTGATTCTTAATGGCGCCGACGGCGGTGATCGATTCGGGCCATAAATCGCGAACCTCCAGTACCCAGGCACAGCGTTTTATACGGGCCACGAAATAGCCGGCGAGGCCATTGAAAAACTGCGGGGAGGTGGATATGACGATGTCCGTGCGCGGCAAAAAAGGCGCCACTACAATCGCCATCAGCATATAAAACAAATAGTTCAGCGTGCGCTTTACAAAGCCTTCATTGGCAGTGATGTAGGTCAATACTTTGATGGCGCGAATGCCATCTTTATATTCGGTCTGGAACAGTCGGTTGCGGTAGCCCGGGTAGGTCTTGCCCATCGGATGATGCGGAACGCAGCTAACAACGGTTACCTCATGGCCCAATTCAACCCAGCGTCGGCAATGCTCGTAGGTTCGCGTAGCCGGGGCGTTGACCTCCGGCGGGAAGTAGTGGGATAAAAATAAAATTTTCATCGCTTCGTCATAAAGTTTAGATAATTACATCAGCGTTGCGCGTTTTATTGAGGTGTCTGCAACTTTGCTGTGTGCGGCTACTTTTGCCGAAGGCGAGACCATATCTACTATTGCTTTTATATTGTCTCCAGCGGTGATAGCTGGCTGTTTTCGGCTCTCCCGTCCTATCAAGGCGAGGTGAAACGATGGTACCATCATCCACCGGCGCATGCAAAGCTGGGCCTGGCCGATAATTGACAAATCGATGACCACTTGAGATGGACCCTCCCGAGTTAGGCGGCCGCCTTTAATAATCTAGAGCGGTTGTCTTGCCGATAGACCGATGGAACTACTATAAACATAAAATAGCGCAAATTGATCGATGGCATAGTACAGCGACCGCATGCTGTCTCATTTGATGTGATCTTAGGCTTGCAATTCATGACGGAAAAAAATAGTGCTATCGGTGTTTTAAAAGCGTTTTTGATATTGGCGGTTATGATCGGACATAACAAGCTCTTAATGTCCACGACGGGGTTGTTTTCAGTATTTTATTCCTTTCATATTCCAGGCTTCTTCTTTGTTGCGGCTCTCTTAAATCGCAATCCGATCAGCAAAGCAAAAATAATCGATAAAGGGATCGCTTATTTTTATCCGCACATCATTTTTTTTTCTGCCATTTCGCTCGTGTTTTTGTGTAGCGGTATCAATGGAAAAAATCCGACCATCCCCGGTTGGTTTTATGCGCTAATCTCCGGCAATGGCACAGTTGCCAAGGCTTATTCAGGGTTTCAACTGCTGTGGTATTTACCAGCTATCTATTGTTTTTATCTCGTTATCGGCTTTTATAGCGCTCAGAGTAACGAATGGGTCAAGGCGTCGTTACTGCTTGTTCCCTTTACTGCTGTGCTATTGCTTTTTGCTGACGGTTTTGCGATGGACCATGTGCCGTTCGGGGTGCCGGCAGTAGCATTTATTTTTCCGGTCGCAATCGTGGTTAGGTGGATTTTTGATCGATACGGTCGTTTTACGTCACTCTATGTCGGCGCCCTAATTGCGGTGTGCGTATTATTTCCCGATGCAAGGCGCGGCTCGTTTAACTTGGCTAACGTGCAGTTATTTCCTGAGGGGCGGTCGGCGGCTCTCGGTGGCGAGTTGTTATTCATGGTGGCAATGTTTTTCCTGTTGTCGAAGCTTGCCATGTGGCTTAGTTTCAGTCGAACACTGCGTTTTATCGGTAGTCATACGCTGGAGATATACCTAACGCATCACTTATTCGATGTGTTCTTGATCGACTGGCTTAGCGTGAAGCTAAGATTGCCCAGCATGGGTGTGGAGGGTTTTCTAGTAGGGCTAATCATTTTATTGATTAGTTTGGCGCTGTCGCTGTGTGTAGCGAATATGGCCGATAAAACGCGCTTGCGCTGGTTGTTTTATCCGCCGGAGCGCGTGGTCAAGTTTCTCAAATTCGGTAGCCATTGAGCGATGTTGCAGGTTAGGGTTGCTAGTATATAAAACGGCGTAAAGGCGTTTTTCAATGTCGCGATTTGCGGCGTTTACCCTCTACTCGCGCTAGGATATGCTAGCTACGGTCAGTATAATAGTTAAGCCTATAAGAGATATTGTCTTGAAATACCGATCCGATATCGATGGACTCAGGTCAGTGGCAGTTATGCCCGTAGTGGCCTTTCATGCGGGAATTAGCGCGTTTAGCGGCGGCTTTATCGGAGTCGATGTTTTTTTTGTGATATCGGGCTATCTAATCAGCTCGGTCATTCTGGCGGATATACGGAACAATACATTTTCTCTGCAAAAATTCTATGTTCGGCGAGTTAAGCGGATATTTCCGGCACTGTTTGCGATGCTGGCAGCCACCTCCGTTTTGGCGTGCCTCTTTCTAATGCCGGCAGAGTTAACGGGTTATTCAAAAAGCCTGCTTTCAGCAACGCTTTCGTTCTCTAACCTCTATTTTTGGAGTTCGTCGGGCTATTTTGACCCGGCATCTGACCAGCAGCCACTTTTGCACACTTGGTCACTTTCAGTGGAGGAGCAGTTTTATTTATTCTTCCCGTTGTTCTTGATGGCTACTCAAAAACGATCGCCGAAGTCGGTAAACCTAATAATAATTTTGCTGGCATTGATCTCCTTTATCGTTAGTTGTAGATATGTTGAAAGTAATCCTACATCGGCATTTTATCTTCCTCAAAGCCGGGCTTGGGAACTGTTGTTAGGGACGATATTGGCTTTAAATATAATTCCCCAGGTCGAGAATAAGGTGCTTAACGACACTTTCTCCATGTCAGGGTTGTTGCTGATAATTTACTCTATATTTAGCTACTCCAAGCTTACGCCATTCCCCGGGGTTTATGCTTTAGTTCCTTGTATTGGTACAGCGTTAATCATTTATACCGGAAAGAATAACTCAACCTTCGTCAGCAAATTGCTCTCTGTCAAGCCGATGGTTTTTATCGGCATGATTTCCTATTCAATTTATATTTGGCATTGGCCGTTAATTTTATTCCAGAAAAATTTCTCAATGATTTTTTCTGGAGTTCCCAGCGCTTACGGTAAGGCTATATTGGTGCTGTTATCGATTGTATTGGCCGCAATCTCTTGGCGTTATATCGAGCAGCCCTTCAGACGGCCGGCTTTGCAGGGCCGGCAATCTAGAACGTTTGTGCAGGCCGGCACGGCCGTCGTATTGATGATGACCTTCTCTGTGTGCGCAATTCTGTCAGAGGGCTTTCCACAGCGCTTTAGTCCTAAAGTAGTTCAGATGGCAAGCTATCTTAATTATGATTTTTCCGGCGATTATCGCCAGGGCTCATGCTTTATAACGGATGATTCGGTTGGGTTCAAAGGTTTTCAGCCGTCTGCTTGTCTTCAATTGTTACACGATAAAAGCAATTACTTGATTATTGGTGACAGCTTTGCCGCCGATTTGTGGTTTGGGCTATCCAACCGTAATCCCGAAATTAACTTTCTGCAAGCGACTGGCTCGGGATGTAAGCCGACACTTAAGCAGGCGGGTTCGACGGATGTCATTCAGCGACGTTGCGCACAGTTAATGAGCTTTATGTTTCACGATTTCATCGAGAAGACAGCGTTGGATGCCATTTTAATTTCGGGCAGTTGGAGGGTTGAAGACCTGCGTGACATTTCGGAGACATTAGAGTGGTTGAAGGTAAATAAGCCGGGTGCAAAATTGATACTTTTCGGAGCGAAAGTGCAATATGACGCACCATTGCCCAGAATATTGGCAACCTCTTTGGAAAAGGGGGACGATACTCTACCGGGCCGGCACATTGTCAAATCGGTTCGCGAGTTAGACGCTACTATCTCGCAGATAGCGGGCTCGAAGAATATTCAATACATCTCTTTTTTCAATTTATTGTGCGCAGATAATCAATGCATAAATAGGGATGGTGAAGGCTATCCGCTTTCTTATGACATCGGCCATTTGACGAGGTGGGGGTCTTTGTTTGTTGCGGATCGGATAAAGAGTTTATGGGCCAAAGGGCCTGTTACGGTCAATAACCCGGTGGATATTTCCACTATGTCAGAGGGTAATTGATAGCTATGCGCGCTAGCAGGTCGAAAATCGCAGTGCGCGCACTATTTGCGCTCGAGTAATATTGTTGTGTGGATGCAAGAGTGCTGGGTTATTATAATTGTTCTATAAGTAGATTTTCGTCGATTTTTGCCGGCTTTTGCACTTCGCTTCCATGCATAGAGCGATTGAATGTAGGTGGTGGTGTGCAATAAAGTACGCTGTATCTATAATAATTTCGTTAACTACAGATAGGAGTGTATAGCGATTAATATTCGTTTGCGCATTTATAGTGAAGCATTCTCGGTATTTGCAATAGCGGTGTTGTCGTTCGCGGCCTCGTTAAATGTTGATGCGGGGGATATTACGCCGGAATCAATGATCGGCAATGGTTGTACTGCGGATAATCAGGCCGCGTGCTGGCAGGCCGCAATCAATGCCAGCCAACGCTGGCCCAGTTTCGGTAGGGTGGTAGGCACCGCCGGTAAAACCTACAAAATCAGTAATACGATAGTCATCTGCAATGCCGCCGAAGGCGTCATCGACGGACGTGGCGCGCAATTGGAATGGCAAGGGAAGCCAACCGACGAACAGGGTCGGCCCAAATCGTTATTCTTAGTTCTCAGCTCGAATCATATACGGTTCACCAACTTTTATATTAAGTCGTCCGCGCCGTCCTATCCGCTTGGAGCGGCATTTGAATTTGCGAGCACAGTTACAAACCCGAAAGAGTACTCGGAAGCTATTTGCCCGGGAGCTCCGAGGCCATCGTCAAAAAACTCAATAGATCATGTGACGGTCGAGGGCACGAATCTCAATGGTTTGTTATACGGTGTGCGCTTCAGTAATCGCTATGGCATTAATATCAATGGTGCGAGCAACGATGGCATAAACAATGATATGTCTACCGTTATCGATTCGAATTTTTATAATGTCACTAATGCGGCTATTTCAGTCGAGCATAGCCAATCTGGACAGCATCGCTTAATTGCGGTAAACGGGTATGGCGCACCGGGCAACAAAGGTTGTTATGTCGATGCGCAAAGTGGCATGCTCGCAAGTACGGGCGGTTTTCAAGGAAGCTGGGGGAAGGCTAATTTTTGTCTGAGCGGAACCTCGGGAACCTTCGACATTACGGAGTCGGATAGCGAGGGTAGTAAGCGTTTGTTGTCATCCGGTAATGTTGGCGATGCAACCGGATTTCCGGTGAGTATCAATATCCAGGGAGGGCGTTTCGCGGTCAACGGCTTGCATGCCGACGGAAAGTTGATCGATTTTAATCGTCTCGGACCGTTGCTGGTACGAGGCTTACATATCGATGGCTCGCCTCCAGTGGCAGGTACGCAAGCATCGATTTCCATACAACCTGGACAGATGCCGCATGTTCCACCGATAGCTGGTTCGGCAATTATTGAAGGCGTTAGCTTTATGACGCCGAGCTCGAACAGTTGGCCTATCACGGTAGTCAAAAGTT
>Ga0265327_10000695_pt1 | contig 53542 bp, 82 predicted proteins | sample 41621metaG_FD_202089 | JGI IMG/M metagenome (GOLD analysis project Ga0265327, IMG submission 202089) | Rhizosphere microbial communities from Carex aquatilis grown in University of Washington, Seatle, WA, United States - 4-16-21 metaG | ecosystem: Host-associated > Plants > Roots > Rhizosphere... | reverse complement strand
GTACGTGTACGCGAGCGGCTGCACCGCCCTCACCGAGCTCAAGGCCGATGCGGCGGAGTACGTGGACGCGCGCGGCTGCACCGCCCTCACCGAGCTCAAGGCCGATGCGGCGAAGACCGTGGACGCGCGCGGCTGCACCGCCCTCACCGAGCTCAAGGCCGATGCGGCGAAGACCGTGGACGCGCGCGGCTGCACCGCCCTCACCGAGCTCAAGGCTTCCAAAGCAAAAATAGAAAAAGGGAATGACTACGTTTTCGCGGGCGTCGATTCCCGCGGATATGTGTTCGAGGGTGTCGCAATCCGCGGCCAATGGCGAGTGCTCGCCGGCTGTCGAAATTTGTCCTTGCCCGACGCGCGCAGACATTGGGGGCCGGGCGGCAATAGTGACCGTCCTGATTGCTTGGCGCTGGTAGAGAAATGCGCGGCGTTCATTGAACGGCAGCGGGCGGCGGAATGAGGTATCTCCCCATGACCATCTACAAGCGCAGCGCCGACATGATCCCCGAAGGCATGGTCAAGATCGTCGTGAAGATACCGATCGGCCGCTACAACCGGCTCAAGGACCACGTCGATCAGTTCGGCATCACCATGTCCGCCTTCGCGCGTGCCGCGATCAGCGAGAAGCTCGCGGCGGACGGCATGCGGCTGGCCGCGGAAGCGGAGGCGGAATCGCAATGAAGCCGAAAGCGGTCAACCAAATCCCGAGCACCGTCACTGAAGTTGACCTTGCGACCGGCAAGGAGACGCACAAACCCATGGCCTGGAACGTGGTGCCTCCCGCGGCCAACAAGTGCCAAGTCTGTGCCGTGAAGCATGAACGGGGCGAGCCCCACAATGCGCAGTCGCTCTACTACCAGATGACGTTCAACGGCATGGTCGGCCGCGCGCCGACGTGGGCTGACGCAGTTGCGCATTGCGATGGTGCCGTGAAGCGCGCCTGGGAATCGGCCCTGCGAGAGAAGGGCGCGTGGACCGAGCCGCCGGACGGCGAAATGCCGGTACGGCACCACGGGGTGTGATCGGCATGACCAAGCTCGCCATCGCCCTCATCCTGGTCCTGCTGGCGCTCGGCGCCCCGGCCTTCACCTGGCATGTCGGATACGAGCAGGGCTCGGTCGCTTGCCTTCATCCGTTTCCGGACCGCGAGTAGGTCAAGCTCATGACCGCCGCCTCGCCGGACGCCACCGATCCCGTCGACGCCGCCTTTGTCGACGACCGGGAACTGCACCGGCGAATCAACCCCAAGATCGGCTGGGATCGCTTCCGCGCCACCGTCCGCGAGGCCGAGGATCGAGGTTTCCCCAGGATTCGCACGTTATGGGGCGGGAGATACTGGCCCGCGGTGAAGGCTTGGCTGGACAACGACAATGGGGTCCGAAACGATGGCTATGTCGGCGACACCCAGGACGGCCCGGAGCATTTCGATGCCACCGAGGGGCAAGAGGCCAGGCTTCAAGATAGGCCGCACCCTGCGGGACGGCACGCGCCTGCCCTACTGGATCGCCGGGAACGTCGTGCGTAATCTCGCCGGATTTCCCGACCGCTGCATTGCGCTGCCCGTCGACGCCGACGAGGCGACAATCGATCTCTTGTGCCACCAGCATACCGCGAGGCTTCTTGCTTGGCTGGAAACACACCGTGAGAACGCCGAGAAACCCGCCCCGCGCGCGCTCTACGACGGGACGATCGGCAGCTTGTGCCGGCTCTACCAACAACATCCCGAATCGCCGTTCCGCGACGTAAAACGCAATACCCAAAAAACATATACTGACAGCCTGAAAGTCATCGAGGCGACCGTCGCGGCGCGACTTGTGCGCAACGTGACGACACTCGACGTGCGGCGTTGGTATCGCTCGTGGAAGGCACCGAAGGCCGAAGGGGCCCGCGAGCGCATCGACCGCGCCCATGACGCGGTGTCGATGTTTCGCACGGTACTCCGCTTCGGGGCGGCGCTGCGACTCAAGGAATGCGGGGCGCTCGATCGCGAGCTCGCGATGATCCGGTTCGAGCGCGGCGGCGCCCGCGAGCAGCAGATGACCTTCGCCCAGGCGACGGCGTTCGTGCGCAAGGCGCTCGAACTCGGGGCCTCCGGAGCGGTCCCCTCGGATCGGGCACGCGCGATGGCGATCGGGGTCGCCGCGCAATTCGACCTTCTGCTGCGCCAGAAGGACATCATCGGAGAATGGGCGCCGCGGCAGCCCGACGTGGCCGGTGCGATCTACAGCGGCAAGGAAATGTGGACCGGCCGCTTTCGCTGGGACAATCTTCCCGGCTGGCGCCTGCGTTTAAAGACTTCGAAGACGCGCAGCGCCATCGAGTTCGACCTCACCAATTATTCGCTGTTGTTTCCGCTCCTAGAGGCGGTGCCCCACGCCGAGCGCCTCGGTGCCATCGTCATCGGCGAACACGGCCTCCCGATCCGGGAGCGCAGCTACCGCAAATGGTTCCGCCAGATCGCCCGCGCTACCGGCATTCCGGACGAGGTGTGGCTGATGGACAGCCGCGCCGGCGGCGCCACCGAGGCCGACGAGGCGGGCGCCGATCTTAAGGCGATCTCCGATCACCTGACGCACAGCGAGACGCGCATGACGGTGCGCTACATCCGCAACGTCAAAGGACGGACCAAGGAGGTTGCGGACGCCCGGAACAAGAAGCGTGCGGCGGACGCGGAGGAGTGATGGAACGGAGCAAAAACGATTCTGACGGGCGGGCGCATTTTTCTAGTCAGAATCGCTGTCAGAATCACCGCGTCAAAAAATTGGAGATTCTCGGTGACGAATCAAACCGTTGATGCCGCTTTTGGGAAGTGGTCGGGGCAGCAGGATTTGAACCTGCGACAACCTCAACGATTTCAATGGCTGATTCTGACCGGGGGCCTTATAGCCCGCCCGCGCCCCGGCTGTAAGCCCCCTGTGATTCTGATTTGGGGGCGCCCATGAGCGTCTCCCGCTACCCCCTCGCCTGGCCGGCCGGCTGGCCCCGCGGCATGCGCGGCGGCTCCCGCACGGCCAACTTCAAGGTCGAGCTGATCGGTGCGCGGGACGAGGCGCTGAAGGGAGTGGCGGCGTGAGCGGCAAACCCTGGACCGTCGAGCGCAAGGCCGCCTTCAGCTTGGCCATGCGCAAGCGTTGGCGCGGCGGCGTCTATGCCAGGCGATCGCCCGCCAGGATCGATACCGCCGAACGGGCCGCCCGCTCGGCCCGCATGAAGACGCTCAACATGCGCATGCGCGACGACGGGGCGCTCAAACGCAAGTGCGTCCGCGGCCAGAAGCGGGTCCGCCGATCGCCGGCCTATCGCGCCGTCCAGGCCGCCGTCATGACCGACCTGATGCGGTCCCCGGAGATGCGCCGGATGGCGCGGTTCCACTGCGTGAAGATCAACAAGAGGCCGAAGACGCGGCGGCGGCAGTGGGCTGGGCGGCGGCGGAAAGCGAGGACGAGGTGCGCCACGAAACCCGCGTCGAATTGAAGGCCCTGGCCAACGCCATCGCCGACGAGTTGCTCGCCGCCCTCAAAGCCCGAACCATCCCCAAGATCGGCATCGACGAGATTCGGGCGGCGATCGCGGCAAAGCTCGCCGACCGTCGCTTCGAGCGCGCCCTCGAGGGCGATCCGCACCTGGGCTTCCGCGATGCCGTCGGCGCGCTCGAGGAGTTCACGACCCGGCGCGTCGTGGAGAAGGTCTGACCATGAAAGCCCTCACGATCTGGCAGCCCTGGGCATCCCTGATCATGGTCGGCGCCAAGACGCCCGCCGAGGACATCGCCGAATACATGGCTGACACTGCCCGCGTCGCCCTCTCGGCCCAGCGGGGGTTGGACCCAGCATGAACCCCACCACCCGCTACTTCCGATGGCTGCGGCGCTTCGCGATCAAGATGGAAGACCGCTTCGCCGTCCGCGACAGCTACGAGACGCCACGGCATGGCTGGACGTGCTTCCACTGCGGCGAGACCTTCAAGAGCCACGACCTGGCGCGCGATCACTTTGGGCGCGACCCTGACTATGGCCCGGCCTGCGTTCTGAAATCGGAGCGGGGCCTCTTGAGCCATCTGCGCCACCACGAGGAAGCGGTCGAGAAGATTTGGAACATCCTTCGCGATCTGGGGGAGCGGTGACGCCATGGCGGAACTGATCGGTGCGCGGGAGTTGAAGGGAGCGGCGGCATGACAATCACCGCCGAAACGCTCAAGACCTGCAAGATGGTTCAGTCGATGCACTTTCGCGGCCACGGCTTCTTCGGCCACATGTACCGCTGCATCGAGCACCCACGGCTACAGCGGATGGACAAGTGCATCCGAAAAACGCGGTCCGTCGAGGTCTCATGGTGGGTCGACGGCGCGCAGGTCGCCGATTTCGATGCCGCGATCGCGGCGCTCAATTCGCCCGTTGTGCTCACCGCGGCGCAGCAGGTCCTCTTCGACAAGGTGCCCGCCGAATGGACCGACCTGCGCAAGGACCCGGCCTATCCGTTCGACGTCATGCACGCGCTCGCCGACAAGGGCGTCATCGAATATGAGAGCGGCAAATGCCGCCGGAAACCCCTGTCTTGACTCGATAATCCAGCCCCGCCAGCCCCTTGTCAGGAACTTTTAACCCCAAACTGCGATTTTCCCCGGGCGCCACCTCCAAAGAGAGTCGCCATGGCCCCGCGTGCGTCCTGGAAGGGCTACCTCAAGCTGTCGCTCGTTTCGTGCCCGGTCGCGCTCTACCCGGCCGCCTCGAGCGCCGAGCGCATCTCCTTCAACCGCGTCAACAAGAAGACCGGGAACAAGCTCAAACAGCAGCTCGTCGACGCCGAGACCGGCGAGCTCGTCGAAGCCGACGACGTCGGGCGCGGCTTCGAGATCGCCAAGGGCCAATATCTCCTGATCGACGATACCGACATCGAGGCCATCCAGCTCGATTCCACCCACACGATCGAGATCACGAGCTTCGCGGCCCGCGCCGAGGTCGACGATCGCTACCTCGACTCGCCCTACTACATCGTCCCGGCCGACCAGGTCGGCCAGGAAGCCTTCGCCGCGATCCGGGACGCCATCCGCGCCAAGCGCGTGGTCGGCCTGGGCCGCGTGGTGCTGGCCAGGCGCGAGCGCGTCCTGATGCTCGAGGCGCGGGACAAGGGTCTGCTGGCAACCGCGCTGCGCTACGGCTACGAGGTGCGCGACCAGGCCTCCTACTTCGATGAAATCCCCGAGCTCAAGCTGCCGCCGGCGACGGCGCGGCTCGCCGGCCAGGTCATCGATGCGCTCGTGGGTCCGTTCGACCCCAAGACGTTCGAGGACCGGTACGAAAATGCCCTGGTCGAGCTCGTCCGCCGCAAGCAGGCCGGCCATGCGCTCGAGCCGGTAAAGGACCGCACGCCGGCGCCGCACCGCGTCGTCGGACTCATGGACGCTTTGCAGGCCTCGATCGACAGCGTGCAGAAGAAGCCGCCGGCGCCGAGCGTGAAGGGGCGCGCGGAAACCAAGAAAAAGGGGAAAGCATGATCATCCAGCCCACCATTGGCCGAGTCGTCTGGTACTACCCGCCCGCCGACCAACGCATCCCCGGCCAGCCCAACGATCAGCCGCTGAAGGCCGACGTTACCTACGTGTGGGGCGACCGGATGGTGAACCTGATGGCGGTCACGCCGAATGGGACGCCTTTCGGGGTCACCTCGGTCACCCTGGTGCAGGACGGCGACGCCACGCCGATCGAGCGGTATGCGGTCTGGATGCCCTACCAGAAGGGCCAGGCCGCCAAGGCGGAGGCCCTGGAGCAGAAGCTCGGAGCCGGCGCGTGACCGACCTCGCCGCGGCACCAGCCAAACTGAAGCACGACATCGATCGCATCGCCAAGGTGTGTCACGAGGCGAACCGCGCGTGGTGCGAGGCCAACGGCGACTTTTCTCAGAAGCCTTGGGAAATTGCCGCCGACTGGCAACGAGGCTCGGCCCGCATGGGCGTGCGCTTCGCGATCGATCACCCCGACGCCCCGGACAGCGCCGAGCACGACGCCTGGATGGCGGACAAGATCGCCGATGGCTGGCGCTATGGCGAGATCAAGGACGCCGAGGCGAAGACGCACCCGTGCCTCGTTCCCTTCGACCAGCTGCCGCGCGAGCAGCAGGCGAAGGACGCGCTGTTTCGCGCTGTTGTGAAGGCCCTCTCATGACCACCCTACAGCAAGCCGACGCCGAAGCCGCAGCCGTCGCAGTGGCGCCGCGGGTCACCCTGGCGGATATCGAGGCGGCGATCGCCAACCGCTACGATTTCACCGGGGCGGATGCTGTTGACGCAATCGCCGCGGCGGGCGCGATGTCCTGGGGCACCCTCGATCATGACAGGCTACCCAAGGATCGAACCCCCGACCCGTTGTCTCGCCTCTCCATCTGCATCCTCGTCATGCGCAACGGCTTCACCATCATCGGCAAGAGCGCGCCGGCATCGGCGGAGAACTTCAATGCCGAGCTGGGGAGGAAGTTTGCGTATGAGGATGCCGTCCGCCAAATCTGGCCGCTGATGGGATTTGCGCTTCGCGAGAAATTGGCCGCGGCCTGAAACAAAAAGGCCCGCCAAGCGGGCGCCGGGCGGGCCAGTCAGGGGGAGGAAACGCGCCCACGCAGGGGCTTCGGACGGCCGCTTCAGTTTTTCGACCCTGACTTAGGATTGAAAAAATGAAGCTGGCCGAAACTCAATGCGGTGAGTGAAACACCCCCGACCACATGGCCGTGATCGCGGCGCCCGCCGACAAGATCCCGGTGGCGACGTGGCCCAATAGGTTCCGGTGGTCCCTCTCCCCCTGAATACGCTCGCGACTGCCCTCGACTTTGCGAAGCCGCTCCTCGATCGCGAGCTCGCTGGCGCGCGTCCGCAGCTTTTCGTCGCCGAACCCCGAGGCGAGCGTTGCGACCGTCCCCTTGATCTCGCCCTGCTCGCCCTTGATGTCGAGGAGAACCTTCATCAGGTCGCCGTTGGTGTATTCGGTTGCGGACATGGCTTCCCCCTACTTCCCCTTGGCGTAGCTCTTGCGCACGTCGGCGATGCAATTGCGTCCCGAGCCGATGCGCCGGTTCGCAGCGATCAGCGCCCCATCATCGGCGAGGAACGCCGCGCGCGCATCGTCCGTCGCCTTCACCGGCGGCAGCGGCACCGCCGTCAACAGCTTCTCGCAGGTCGCAGGTATCGCGACCGCGAGGCTCTTGGGCGTGACGCCGCTACTTGGAGCGCTGGCGCAGCTTGAGAGGCTCAGGCCCGAGAGGACAAGCAGGGCCGGAACCGATCGCCGCGATGAGACCCGAGAGGGCTTGCGCATCGTCTGCCTTTCCCGCCGCGATCTGCGGCGCGTATTTCGCTTCGAGGTCGGCCGCGATCTGGGCGTCGCGGGCCTTGCGCTCGGCTTCGGCCTTCGCTTCGGCCGCGTCCCATTCCGCCTTCACTTCGGCGCGGCCGACGGCGTTGCCGTGGAGCTCGCCGCCATAGATGCAGACGATCGCGACGGCGGCGCAGGCCGCCAGCGTCCGGGCGCCCGGCACGTACCAGGCGAGCAGCGCGAGACCGGCGAGCGTGCCGACCGAAAGCCCGGTCCACTCGCTCACGTGGAGGATCTCGCGCCAGATCGTGAAGGCTTCGAACATGGGCTACCTTCCGAACAGGCGTTCCCACCAGGTCGTGGTAACCGGCGGCGGGGGCGCCGGTGCCGGTGCCAGGGACGGCGCGGTGGTGTGGGGAATCGGCGGCTGGACGGCTGGAGCGCCCGCGGTCCACTTGCCCGGCGCCGCAGCGAACTTGATCGACGGGTCGATCGCCTGCATCCGGGCGATCAGCGGCGCGCAGCCGAGCTGGACGTCGACCACGTCCGGATCATACCCGTCGGGGCCGTCGTGCACGTATTTCCCGCTGACATACTGGTCGGTGCCGGACCACACATAGGGGCTCGGCCGGCCATGCATGGCGTAGCCTTCGCCGTTGTACATCTCGGTGATGGTCAGGGCGCCGCCGACCGTCCAATCGGTCCACCTGGCAGCATGAGGATCGCAGTCGATCAGCGCGTCGTAGCAGGAGCGGTCGAAGGCGTCGGGCCCGAAGAACGGCCCGCGCCCGGCCGGGACATGGACCGACACGCGATCGAGCGGGTCGCCCTGGCCGAGCTGGCAGGCGAAGTCGCCGTCCGCCTCCCGCTCGTGCACCACGGCGATGAACCACCACGGCACGCCCATGCCGACCGAGACGAGGTGCGCCTCGATCGCCTGGTAGCGCGCCTTGGAGCCGACGAGCTTGCGGGCCACCTTGTCGAACGCCGCCAGGCGGTCGGCCTTGATGTGCATCCCCGCCCAGCGGCGGGCTTCGGCGACCTTCTGCGCCGCGATATCGACCATGGTCAGCTCGCCGGCTTGGTGGCGGCCGCGAGAACGGCTGCCGCTGCGGCGGCCACGCCAGAGGCCGCGGCGCCGGTTGCTCCCGCGGAACCGGTCTGCGCCGGCGCCGTCACCTTCGCCTTGACGGCGGCGATATCGGCAAGGCCGGTCTGCAGCTTGGCGTCGAGGGCGGCGATGTCGGCGCGGACATTCGCAAGCTCGGTTGCCCCGGCGGTCCACCAGCCCTTGATGGCGGACCAAGCGGCCGGGAGACCTTTGGTGGTGGCGAGGTAGAGAAGGTAGAGGGCGACGACGCCGCCGGCGCCGGCGAGGGCCGGTAGAAACTCGTTCATGGCTTTGCTCCTTTGTTACGCGGGGTTTTCAGGCGACTTGTGAATGCTGCAGGTGACTGCGATCTCGTATTCTCGCCGCGACGGCGATCCGTCCTCCTCGTGGAACTGGGCCTGCTCGGCGCGCTCGACGCGGCTCGCGACCGCGGAAAGGCAGGATTCGAGGTCGGGTTGCTGGACGTTCTCCATGATCTGCCAGTCGCCGGCGGCAATGGAGAGCGAGACGACGAGCCAGAAGGTGATTATGGTCACAGCCCGCCGTCGGGAGGGTAGAAGCAAAGCTCCTGGCCGGTGCTTTGGTAGATGAAGAGCGTGGGCTGACCACCGGGCGCATGCTGGCCCCAGTGGATGGTGTCAGGCGGCACCTGTTTCCAAACGCCATCCTTGAGATACCACCACTCGTCCTCACCATGGGCACCAGGCCCGACGCGGAACTGCGTCTTGAAGACGTCGCCGTGCTCGCAACACGAATGCCAGGAAGGCTCGCCGAGGCGCTTCCACGTCTCGGGCGTCATCGTCTGGCCCTTGTACCAGTCGCGGACCTCGGGAGAGAGTTGGGCGAATTCGGGCTTCCAGCGCGCGCCGGCGGTAGCGATGAGGCCGAGGGCGATGGCGGTCGCCAACATGATCCTGGTCATTGCCACCTCGCCGTGATCTTGACGCGGCCGGCCGCGCCGCCGCCACCAGCCCCGCCGGTGGCGCCGAGGGTGCCGCCAGCGACGGCGGCGCCGACCACGAAAGAGACGCTGTTCTGTCCCGCCACGGTGGCCACCAGCTTACGGCACGTCCCGCCGCCGCCACCTCCAGGAGAAGAAGCAACGGCGCCGCCTTGCGCACCGCCGCCGCCACCCGCGCCGGAATTGGCCGGCCCGGTTTGTCCGGTCAGCGTGCCGGAGGCGAGCCCGCCGGACGTTGGGCCAGCAAGCGTCGTGCCGCCACCATAGGTTCCGGGATTGGAAGCATTGGCCGCCTGCGATGGGCCGCCCTGTCCTCCGATGATATTTTCGTCGCAGCCGCTGACCGCGCCGCCGGCGCCTCCAAATTGGTTATTCCCCGCGCTCGCGGTTTGCCCGGCGCCGGCCGTGTAGGTCACCGAATTGTAGGTGATGGTCGAAGCGTTGCCGTTGTTACCCGTGCCCGGCGTCGATCCCGACCCCGGCGGCCCCGCTCCGCCGCCTACGGCCTCGAACTCGAGATAGACGGCATTGACGCCGTTACACTGGTCGATGGTGTAGGGCGAACTCGCCGTGGCCGTGTAGACGTGCACGACCGGCTGACAAAGGTTGGCCGAGAGCTGCCCCGCGGTGCAGGCCTGGAAGTTGGCCGTCGCATTGGTCGGATTGCAGAGCGTGGTGTTGGCCGCCCCCTGCGGGAGCGCGGACAGCGGTACGGTGTTGGCGGTCAGAATCGAACCGGAGATCGCGGTCTGGCACGCCCACACGCTCGCCCCGCGCTGGAGCACCGCGCCGTTGGTCGGGCAGAACGCCCCATCGAGCATCGAGGTGATCGACGCCGACGACATCGGCGCCGCGCTAGCACTCGGATTGCCGACGACGTTCCAGGCCGGCACGTTGCCGACGCCCTGGGCATGGACCTGCCCGAAGAGCAGCAGCCACGCGCACGCGATTTGAAGAAGCTTTCTCATTGGATGAGCCACCCTCCCCCGGCCTGGGGCTTGAGCCTGTAGAACCCGCAGGCGCCGTTGATCTTCACGGACGAAAGCACCTTGTTGATCTTCTCGGACCCGTTCGGATTGATCGTGATGTTGAAAGTCGCGGCCGATCCGGTGGAGTCCTGGATCATGAGCGTGGCGAGCCCGACCATGGTCGCCGCCGGCGGCAGGTTGACCGTGATGGCGCCGGCGATCGCCGCGGTGTCGATGTACACGATGCGGTCGGTGGTCGTGATCGTGACCGGCGTCGCCGTCGCGGTGCGGGAGGCGACCGAGCCGGTGAGCGAGCCCTGCTGGGCAAAGACGAGGTTGCTCGTCCCGATCGTGACCGGAGCCGCGGTCTGCTGGGCAAACACCACCCCGGTGTTGGCGGAGCCCCGCTGGACGAGGACGAGGGTGCCCGCGGTCCAGTCGGTGTTGCCGCCGGCATCCTGGGCGAGCGTCCAGTTGCCAGACGATGCGATGTAGATGTTGTTGGTGGTCTGGTCGGTCTGGTCCTTGACGAGGACCCGCTCGGAATTGTTGCCGACCGACACGCCGTCGATGGTCTGGATCCCGGACAGCGTGATGTTGCCGGTGGTCGCCACGGCGACGGGCGCCTTGATGGCGAGCGTCGTCTCGGAGGCGAGCGAATTCAGGCGGTCGATGGCGGCCATCGCTGCACCTCTTTGGGGGATAACGGGGCGGCGGGACTCGACTCAGATCGCGCCCGCGGCGGACTGTTCGCTTATTGCGGGGGTGAGTCGGAGCGGAGGACTGAAATGGATCATGAGGCCGAACTCGCCGAGCTCAGAGCCGCATTGCTTGAGTCCATGTTAGGGGCGGCAGCCCTTGTATCCTGCGTCGTTCAGTCTCTTGGAGAAGTCGATCCCAGCCTTCTTCCACGGTTCGCCACCAATCTTCGGAGCTGGCACGGCCGGGCTTCGAATCGCGCACGGGCTGAGGCGAGGGCGATGGCTGAGATGGTGGGGAGGACGATAATCGATCCCGCATTTCCGCTGTCATCTGAACCTCCGAAGGATTGAGGGCGACCATCGTGGGCGGCGAAGATCAGGATCGCGGCGTCGTTCATGGGGTCAGTGTGGCGGGTTGACCACGTAATTCATCATCTGCCGCACGCCGTAGTAGCTGTTGAAGGGCATGAGCCGAACCGCGGCGTTCTTCTGGGCCTGGTTCACATCCTTGCCGGCATAGATCGTCCGCGGGATGCCGAGCACGGCTGCGGCGTCCTGGCCGAGACCGAAGGTCGGCCCGAGCATCGAGCCGAAGTCGTTCCGGTTCTGGTTCTTCTGGCTCTCCGCGCTGCCCTTGTCGAAGATCTTCAAGGCGCCCTTGATCGGGTTGGCGCCGGTGATCTTCTCCATCCGGTTGGCAAGCTCCATCGGCACCGGGATGATCCCGGACCGATCGAGCCCCTCCCCGACCCACCATCCGGGATTGCTGGCGATCTCTTCGAGCTTCTCCTGCCGGTTGCCGGTCACGGCCTTCGCCCAGGTCATGAACATGCCCATGGCCGTCATCGCGATGGTGCCGCCGACAAAGCGAGCGGGCGACTCCTGCAGGCCGCGCATCATCACCCGCTGATGACTGGCGAGGTTGAATGACTGGAACTGCAGCAGCGCCTTGCCGGTCGGCGTGTGCACGAACAGCGGCACGTCGGCCTTCGAGGCCTGGACGATCACCGAGTCCATGTCCTTGTTCATGGCGGCGCGGTAGGCGCGCACCACGACCTGGTCGGTCCAGGCCTCCGTATTGGCGACGCGGACGCCGTCGACATTCTTGCCGTGGGCGGCAAACTGCGCCTGGATGCGCTCCGCCATGCTCTGGTCGACGCCGAGATAGGCGAGATAGGCACGCTCGCTGGGCTTGATCTTGGCGAAGCCCTCGACCCCCTGCAGGATGCGGTTCTGCGTCATGACGGCGGCGATGGATTTCATCATGTCGGTCCACAAGCGAATGCCGTTCCATTTGGAGGCGACGTTGGTCATGTTCTCCATGAACGCCTCGACCGCGCCGCGGGAGGCGTAGGGGTCGGCGATATCGGTCAGGGTCGCCATGCGGTGGGCGAGCACACGCTCAGCCACGTTGCCGGCGAGCTTCGCCTCTTCGATCGACATCTTGACGGCGCCGAGATTGGTCGCGAGCTGCCCGGCCGTCTGCATGTACTGGCCGAGCCCATGCACCATCGCCGGCCGCACCGCGTCTGTGAGCGAGGCCAGCACCACCTCGCCCATCTGCCGGATGTAATTGATGTAGCCCGCGATCCGGGTGATCTTGGCGTAGTCTCGTTCGAGGGGCGACTCCGCGCGGGTGCCGCGCATGAGATCGCGCAGCGCGGTCACATCGTCGACGTCGGAGCGCTCGGCCTTGCCGAGTTGCATCAGCTTGTTCTCGTCCGTCACGCCGGCGCGCAGCCGGTCATAGTTCGCCCGGATCGCGGCGAGCTGATCCTTCATGTCGACCGAGCCGAACTTGTTCGCCATCTCGACGTCGGCGCCCATCACCCGGACATAGCGTCGGCCGACGTGGTCGACGTCGTGCTCGAGGAAGTCCTCGACCAGTTCGTCCGGGATGTTGAAAGTGCGGTCCTTCATCGGGCCCCGGGTGCCCACCGACATGAACTCCGGGCGGACACCGGCTTCGGTGCGGCCAGTCAGCGAATTGTAGACGGTGTCGGCGATCTCGCGGGCGGCCTCAGAGAAGTCCGCGCGCTGGGCATCGGGAGCGTAGAGATCGACATTCTCGCCGAGGTTCTTGATTTCCCAGCGGTCGAGGTAGCCTTGCTTGATCTCCGCCTTCATCTTCTCGATCGTCTCGACGCGGTCCTTGATGCGCTGCGGGTCAAGCGCCGCGAGGCGTTCCTGCATGCGCTGGGCGCGCTCGCCGCGGCCGAGGCTCGCATTCGAGACATGCGCCACGCTGGTGTCGATGCTGCGACGGAGTTCCGCGACGGCGCCTTCGCGGTCGAAGTCTTCGGCGAGATCGAGCCGCGTCGAGATTTCCTCCATCTTCGCCGCGCGGGCGCGCTGCTGTTCGGCGTGCTTTTCGAGCCGGTCGATCATGTTCTCTTCGGCGGCCGTCAGGATTTGCGCGCCCGCCTCGCTGCGGCCAACCTTGCGGGCCGGCGCCCCCTCTTCCGGAGGCGGCCCTTCACCGCGCTTGAACAGGTCGTAAGGCTCCTCGCCGGAGATGTAGCGCTTGCGACCGCGGGTCTCCTCGCCCATCGCATCGAGCAGATCATTGATCGTGCTGGTGCTCACCCCGCCGTGGGTGCCTTCATCCGTCAGGTATCCGGCTTCGACCGCCGCCTCGCGCAGGCGATCAAGTGGAACCCCCTTCTTGGAGAGCAGGCGCCGGAGCCCGAGGCCCTTCACATCGCCGGCCAATGGATCGTCCGCAGCGATGCCGCCGCGCTTGCGAATGAACGGCAGCAACGACATGCCGCCCTTGCGCGGCGGCGCTTCGGCGGCGATCGCCGCCGCTTCCGTCTTGTCCTCCTTGATGTCCGCGCGCTCGGCGCGCTTCGCCGCATCCTCCTTGATCTTGGCGATGGCCTGGTCGACGCGGTCGCCGGCGGCGTCATGCTTGCGCGCCATCTCGACGAAGGCGTCCTTCATGTCGGCGATGCGCTCCGCCAGCATGTCCGGATCGAGCTTGTCGAGATCGCGCTCCAAGACCTGCCCGCGCTTGACGAGCTGCTGCAGGCTGCGCTGGTTGCGCTCCTCCAGGTCAGCCAGCGATTCCATGATCCGCTGGGTGCGATCGGCCAGACCTGCCGCGCCCAGATCGATATCGCCGCGCCGCTTGCGAAGCGAAGCGCGCTCCGTGCGGAAATCCTTGAGCGCCTGGCCGCCCTGCTCCCGGATGGTATCGGCTTCGGACTTGGCCGCCTGATACGCCGCCGTGTCCTTGGCATCCTTCGCCCGGCGCATCTCGGCGGCGAGCTCGCCCAGCCGATCGGCCTTCTCCGTCAGTCCGAGGTAGGCATCGCCCGCCTCCTCATGGGCCGCCAGCGCCGCCTCGACCTTGCCGAGCTGTTCGGTCCGGCCTTCCGGCGACAGCGTCAGGTCCATGATTTCCTGGTCGAGCTTTTGCAGGCGCGTCCGCGTCGAAAGCGTCGCCTTCTGGTATTCCTTGGCGATCACGTTGCTGTAATGGTCGGCAACGATCCCTTTGAACCGGCCCTCCTGGCCGATCAGGCGGTTGCGGTTCCACATCCGCGAGAAATACGAGGCCGCAGTGTCGACCGAGACGTCCTCGGGCAGTAGGCCGGCCTTGATGGCGGCTTCCTTGAGGGGATCAAACACCTGACTGCGCCAGGCCTTGGCGACCGCCGCCACCTCCGGGATATCGCTCTCATCACCGCGGCGCATGGCGCGGCCGACGGCCTCGCGGAATTCGGTTTTGGTCAGCTGGCCGCCGCCCTTGCGGTAGTCGCGCCAGGCGCCCTCGGTCGACTGCAGCGCCTTCACCAGGCCGCCGTTCCATTCCTTCATCAGGGTCTCGACCGCCGGCTCGGAGGCAACGCCCTCGAAGTTCTTCTTGAGGTAGATCGAGTTTTCGAACAGCTTGCCGGCGATATCGCGGACCGCGGCCGACGGGCTCTGCAGAAGGCGCAGCGCGGGATTGAGGCGGCGCGTCGAGGCGGCGACGGCACCGGCGGTACGTCCGGCGATGGTGTTGCCTTCGATGCCTACCGGCTCATGGGCGGCGGCGCCTACCGATCCCGGCGCGCCAGTGCCGACCGCCGCCCCTTCCCCCTTCGCCAGGATTTCACGGCCGCGCGCAATCTCTTCCGCCGTCGGCTTCGGAACCGACGCCTTTTCTCCCGTCGCTGCATTGACGTTGTCATGGGGATAGGGCTTGCGGAACAACTCTTTGGGCACGTCGCCGTCGCCCTTGGCCAACGCCTCGTGCTGGATCTTGTCGATGAACGGCTGATAGGCCGCTTCCGCCTTGGCCTGGTCGATGCCGTTTTCCGCGTACCACTTGCCCTCTGCCGGTTCCGCGACCTCCCAGTGCGCCACCTTGTAGGCGGTCTCCTGGTCCATGCCGCCGGCGATCAGTTTCTCCATCGCGTGGCGTTCGGTGAATTCGTGGACGGCGAAGGGCTGGGCGGGGTCGAAGGTCTTACCTTCGACCGTGAACGATTCCGGGAAATGCCGATCGATGTTGAGCCCGTTGCCGGTCTTGTCCGGTCCCGCGGTGTAGGGCACGTCCTGGGTGCGGTTGATCTTGGGATTGGCGATGGCGTCGGCGACGTCGGGGTGAGACAACACGGTTTCATGGAGAGGAGTGACGGCGCCGGGTGTCGCGCGCCCCAGGTCGCGATTGAGCGCCTCGACCGATTGACCCCACTCCGCCCGAGACAGCAGCTTCGCGCCGGCGGCGCCGAGCAGCCCGCCGAGAAACACCGAGGCGCCGATGTTCATCCCGCTCTCGCCGAGCGTGCGGGTCTGCTGGGTGCCGTGCAGCGCGAGTTCCTGCCCGGTCACGCCGGCGCCGGCCGCAAGTCCGGTGATGGCGGCCGAGCGCGCAATCGAGATGCCGCCGCCCGCGGTCCGCACGAATGCGCCGCCCGGCAACAGGCTGGGAATGTCCGCTGCCCCCGCCAACAATTGCGCCGGGAAACTCTTGTACCAGGGCGCGCCGGCGAGGGTCCGGCGATCGTCCTCTTCCATGTCGAGTTGCCGCTTGCGGGCGTCGGCGCCGGCGGCGCTGCGGATATCGACGAACTTGTCCCAATAGGGCTCGTACTTCGTGCCCTTGATCGCTTCCCACGGGTTGAAGCCGGGATCGACTCCGCCGTAGCCCCAATCCTGGCGGGCGACGGACGAGCCGATAGTGTTCCCCTGACGAAAAGCAGCGGCGAGAACCGAGTCCGGACCGCCAACGTCCGGCGTGTCGGCGCCGGCCATGGTCGGGTGCGTGCGAAAATCCGGCGTGTCGGAGCCGTGCTCAATCTCGTCCTTGCCCGGAGTGACGGCGAAGCCTTCCGGGCGGCCGGTAATGGCGTCGAGTGGGGATGCGGCGAGATCGACGATCGGCATTCTAATGCCCAGTCAGGATGTCCCGCTCGGCAAGTAGTTCTTGAACGAACTTTGGCAGCTTGGTCCGCCAATCCTTGCGCATCACGACATCCATAATGTGGGGCTCGCCCTTCACCTTCTTGAGCGCGGCCGTGACCTCCTCGTCGATCGCCTCGACCCGGGAATCGACCGCGCCGCGCGCAGCGGTCCACTCGTTCGCCAGCGCGCGGGTTTCCGGCGGCAGGCGCTCCGCCAATCTCGGATTGATCGACAGGTCCATGGGATGCACGTCGGAACCTTCCAGCGCCTTGGTGAGCCGGCCGTCCAATTCCTGCGTGCGCGACACCATCTGCTTGGCCGAAGCGGCGCCTACCGCTGGCGGACGAGTCATCGGCCCGGCGGCGCCGCCAGCATCCGGTTTACCGCCGAAAGGCTCGTTCTTGAGCATCGCGGCGTAGCGGGCGCCGGGCTGGATCGTGTCAGGCCCTTCGTCCGACATGATCTCGGAATGACGTTCGCCCGCTGCAGGCGCCGCCGGCATCTGCCCCGACCGCGGCCCTACCCCGAACGCGCGCTCTCGATAATCGGCATCGGCGGCCGACTGCGCCGCGCCCTTCTCCAATCCGACCCGCCGCTCCTCGCTGACCTTTTCCCGCTCTGCGTGGCCGTCGAAGACGAAGGCCCTGCCAGGATTGAGCATCTGCAGGTGCCCGTCCTTGTCGAACCAGGAGAGTAGGTATGGCACCGGCTGACCCGCCATGTAGGCTCGCGCGGTTTCCCCGCCCGGCGTCGGCGTCAGGATGATCTTGTCGCGGGTGATCGCCTCACCTTCCGGCGCGCCCTTTTCGAGCTGCGGTCCAGATGGCGCGACTTCTGTCTTGATGGCGGAGATCGCCGCGTCGGCGATGCGGTTCGTGACGTCCGGAATATCGGCATATGCCGGTGCGCGCTCCGGCGGGTAGCGCATCAGCGTTCCGGTCGCGCTTCCGCTGAGGTGCGACACACCCCACAGCTTTTTCATCTGCTCGATCGCTTGCGCCTTGGCGGTATCGACGTTGCCCGTTTGCATATAGCGGTCGCGGAAGAGTTCAGCATAGTCATTGAAGGCCGCGGCCTTTGCGCCTTCGGTAAACTCGACATTGGGGCGGCCCGTCGTGAACGGGTGCAGCAAGCCACCCCACCCCTCACCGAACTGCTTTTCCAGGTCGCCGACCGACAATTGTTTCTTGACGATCTCTCCGACGTCCTCGTTCTTGATCCTCGCCTGGACCTTGGCCTTGTACTCCGGCGAGTTCTCTTCGATGATCTTCTGTGCCGCCTGTTGCGGCGTCATGCCAAAGTGCTCGGTATACTGGGCATAGGAAACCGCGGCGTCTTCGAGGTCCTTGCCGCCCGGCACGCCGGAAAAGATGGTGGGATTTTGCCCCATCAGATTGCGGGCCATTTGGGCGGAAGCAGCGACGCGCTGGGCGCTGTTCGAGACGAGGGCGCCGCGCAGCGCGCTGGCCGCACTCTCCGGCACGATGCCGGTGCGGTTTACCACTGACTGCAGCGCCGGCAATTCCTTCTCCGGGTCGCCCTGCGCTAACAGTTCGTAGATTTTGTTGACCTGCTTTTTGTCCTCAGTGTTGACCTGGTTGAAAGGCCCCGCGTCCGGATTGTTGAACCGCGCCCATGCAGATTGCAGTGCCTCGTCCTGCTTGTTGGCGGCATCCCACTGCCGCAGCAGCGTGTTGCGGTGCGCCTCATTTCCCGCCAGCACCGGGTCCGCCTCGATCATCTCCCGCGGCGGCATCGCGCCACGTCCGGCGCCTGCGTCGATCAATAGCCGCTCGAATTCCTGGGTGCGCGTGTTGATCGCGAGATTGTTACGCCCGGCGGCGTCGACGGCCTGCTGCTGCGCCAGTGAGCGCGCCTGCGTGACCATCCGCATCTTGGTCAGCGGATCAATCATGTGGAAGCCGGAGGTATCCTCGGCCTGCGGCCTCGACTCTCGAAAATCGGAAGCCGTACCGCCGTACTTCCCCGCCCACATCTTCAGGAAGTCGGCGCTGCTGACGTTGTCGACGCTGCCGAACTGCCGCTTGTATTGATCCGGTATGTTGCCCCAGATCGCGGCCCTGGCCCACCGCTCGCCCTTCTGTTTGCCCTCCCCCGTCGAGAGCATGTTTTCCCAGGCCGGCGCGTTCGGATTGGCGAGATGCGCCTCATACCCGGCGAGCCCTTGCTGATGAATCATGTAGCGGTCGAAGTCGGTGGGGGCTTTGCCAGTGGCGCTGGCAAACTGATCGCCCTCCGCGCGCATCTTCGCGAAGCCCGCGTTCATGTTTGCTTCCGGGTCGTAGATGCTGGCACCCGGCGTCTTGTTGTACTTCGCGAACTCTGACTGCGAGATTTGCGTGAGGCCGTGATAGGAGCCCGTCCGCGCATTCGGGTCGCCGCCGCTTTCGATCTGAATGACGCGGGCAGCGGCTTCCGGGCTTATCCCGTTTGCCGTTGCGGCCTTGCTGATCCCGGCCAGCAGCTGGGCCTTCGATGCCCGCGGCGAGTATCCATGCGCCTCCAACCAACCGGTCGGGTCGCGTGCGAGTTCGGTCTCGTTCGTCCTAGTTGCGATCTGGACGGCCGCCTGGCGCTTTTCGAGATTGCCGCGCTCCTTGGTTTCCCACCCGGCCGCGACTGCGCTATCGACCCGCAGGCCCAGCCCCTTCATGGCGTCGGGCAGAAAGGCGTTGGTCGGGTCCTCGCCGATCTTCGCTTCGATGTCTGCAAGTGCGGCCTTGCGGGAATCGGCGTCGCTCTGCGCCATCCCGTGAAAGGCCATCTGGCTAACCGAAGCCCCGCCGCGGGCCACCGCCTCGCCCTGCGAAGCCATAAAGTGATCGCGCAACCGTCCAGGAGGAACCGTCTGCGCCCAGCGGTCGACGATCTCCTTCGACTTGTCTTTGTATTGCTGGTCAAGACCAGCGTAATCCTTGCTCTTCTGAAGATCGCTATGGAGGTTGAGGAGTTCCGAGGCCGCGCCGGCATGCGCGTCGAACGTCTTCTCCTCATTCCATTTCTGCTGGACCTCGCCGATCTCCTGGCCGACCCGCGAGATACCCTGGCCCAACCGTTCGGCGCCGGCCGCAAGCGCAGCGCCGCCGCGCGCAAGCCCGGAGACATCAATGCTCGCGACCGGCCGAGGCCCGACCGCAGGCGTCTCGCCGAGCTCAGGCGCGCCGGGAAGCTTCGCCATCAACGCGGCTTCGCATATTGACCGAAGGCGGAGCCGGCCGATCCGGCGAGCGTCCCCGCGGCGGCATAGTAGGAAGCATCCTGCTTTTCTTCGCCCTCAAGCGCCGCGACATCGCCCCCGTAAGTAGCCGCCTGCGCTTCATTGAGCAGCCCGCTGGCCTGGGATTGGCCCCGCCACAGATCCATGCTGGCGAGATAGCTCCCGCGCTTCGCCAGCTCGCCTACATTCGTCGCCGGCGATCCCACCCCTGCATCCACTCCCGAGGCTGCCGCCCGCGCGGTCGACGCTGAGGTCAAGAGGCGGGTCTTGGTCTGCGTGTCCGCCGCCTGGATCTGGCCGCCCCTGATCGCGAGGGCCGCATTCTGGCGCAATTGGGTCGCCTTGTAGGCTGCGGCCGCCCGCTCCATCTGGCCGGCTTGCGCCGCCGCGTTGCCGCCGGCGAGCGTGCCGCCCGCTGCGGCTGCGCCGCCGGCCACGGTCAGGCCGATCGCCGTCATCGACAGCGGATCGAACGCCGCGCGATCGGCCAGGGCAAAGCGATACCGCTCATTCCACATCGAACTTGCGCTCCCACACGAACGCCTCGCGTCCCATCAGCACCGTGCGCCGGAATCCCAGCCGCATCAGCCACCGCTCCGCCGCCGGATTGCCCGGCTCCGCCTCCGCCACCACGATCGGAAGCCTGTTGCGCCGCGCGACCGCCATCGCCATCAGGCCGGCGCGGTGAATCGCTGCGGGATATTTCCGCGCCTCGTCGTTCATGGCGACGAACGCCACGATCACACCGTCGCGGAACGAGAAGCCGCCGATGCCGAGCACGCGGCCGTCTATCTCGGCGGTGATGCCCTGGATGCGGGCGGGAAGTGGCTGGTCGGTGACCGCGGCAAGGTCGGCGGCCACGGTCGGCCGGAGGCGCACACGCATGATCGGCGCAGAGATAACAGGGGGCTTATCTATTTTTCATTGGTCGCCATACCCACGACCACCCCGCCGACCTTCGCCGGATACGGCGCCTGCGCCAACAGGCACAGCCGCGCGTCGGTATCCCATTCCCCGGGAACCTCCACCATCGGCTCATCGTATTCCGACCAGATGGCGTTCGCCGCCACCGCGGCGTTGTCCTCGATCAGCGGCAGCGCATCGAGGTGGTCGAACCGCTGGCCGAACTGCAGGCCCGCGGCATGCATGTCGAAGGCGGCGAGCCCCAGGTGGTCGATCTTCTTCTTCTGCATCAGTGCCGAGCCGTTGCGGGCACCATAGGCGAGCTTCGCCGACATGAACGGCGCCTGGTAGCCGAAGAAGCCGACGACGTTCGATGCCGTGATCCCGTTGGGCAAGGTGACCGATCCGCCCGAGGGCGTCATGGTGCCGATCCGGATCATCCGGTCGGAGGGCTGCTGATCGGCGAAGAACTCGCCGGGGAGGCCATTATAGGAACCAAGTCCGGTGATGACGTTGGCGGCCGCGCCTGAATAGCTGAAGGTGCCCCCGGCGAGGCCCGCTACGATATTCGCGTGCGACTGGCCATCCGGAAGGGCCGAAAGATTACCCGAACCGTCCGTCGTTCCCGTGCCGATGAACGCGCCGTCCGCCCATACAGAAACAGTCGTGTTCGGCAGCCAGGAAATCGTGATCGAGGAGACGGCGACGCCGGAATAGACATAGGCCGAGTCCAGCTGCTGGTTCTGCAGCCCGCCGGTGCAATTGGTGCGCTGCGCCAGCTTCTCGATGAACCGGCGCGTCACCCCGTTCACCACCCGCTTCACCACGAAATACACATAGTCGTCCGGCCCCGAGGCGTCATAGTTCGGCAATCGCCGGACATTCTCGACGATGCCGAGGGTCATGATCCGCCACCACGCCTCGACCTCGTCGTTGGGATCGTAGAGCAGGCAGGCGACGAGGCCGTCGCCGCGCGGCAGATAGAGGACGCGGTCGGGCTGCCTGGAAAGGGCCAGGTCGACGAAGCCCGCGCTCCCGATCTCGGTGTTGAGCCGGGTAACGTCGCGCTCCCCGTAATCGGCTTCCTGGGGCGAGAATGCGAGCTCGTAGACCTTGTGGCCGGCCGCCTGGACGAACAGCCCGCGCTTGCCGGCCTTGACCGCCGGCAGCTGCGCCGCGCCCTGGTCCGAGCAGTCCTTGACCGCGCAGTCCGTGGGCGTCAGCGGAGAATCGAACGAGGAGGAGCGGATCGAGGCGATCGATTCTTCGCGCCCGAGCAAGAGGCGCTGCAGCGCCAGCGCAAAGTTGACCCGGTCCGCCGGGCCTTCCCCGAAGCTCTCCAGGATGACGCCGGAATCGCCGAGGCCGTTGCCGTACATGTCGATCGAGGCAAAGCCGGTGTAGTTGTTCGATTGCGAACCCGCCACCGGGAAGTTCGCCGCGGAGAACCACCACAACCGGCCTTCGGCGAAGGCGACGGCGCTCGGCCAGCCCTGCACCCCGGACCAGGCGCCTTCCGCCCAGTTGGTGGTGCCGCGCAGCGAGGAGAACCCGCCGCCGCCATTCAATGCGCCGTAGGACAGCACCTCGATCGAAACCTGGGTCGGCGAGGTGTAGCCCGTCACCCGGCACACGCCGTATTGGCCGCCATTGTCGACGCCGGCGCCGGTCACGACGCCGTAGGTGGCGCCGCTCGGATTGGTGAACTGCACCGTCGCCGCGCCGCTCGTATAATCCGCCGCCGCGACAAAACCGACTCTCACCCAAATCTTCACGCCATTGTACGAGCTCGAGGTGTCGTCGAAGACCTTGGTGGTGTTGGTGGTGATCGTCGGCGCGGTGGCGTTGTTGGTGGCGATCTCGAAACCGGAGGTCGGGCCGACCAGCGAGCGCTGTATGGTGAGCGTGCCCGACCACGTTCCGGTGGTCGTAATCCCAAATTTGCGGTCGGGGCCGAACCCGTCGATCTCGACGGGATCGGTGAACGCCCCCGCCGCGCCGAGCACCGTCTTGACGTCCTGCCCGTTGGTGAACAGCTGGAACAGCGCCCCGACATGGCCGGGCTGGAAGAAGGCCCGCGAGGCCGTGAGCGTGCCGTTCCCCTCGTAGACCGACGGCGTGAGCGTCAGGTTCGGCAGCGTCGGCAGGTTGAGGAATGGACCATTGGCCGGCTTGTATTTCACCACCGACCAGCCGCGCGCCCCCGGCCGCGTCCCGCGGCGTTCGATCTTGTACTGCTGGCCACCATACTGGGCGACGTAGATGGCGTCGAGCGACTGGGTCCAGCGCAGGCTGGGCAACGTCGACGCGCCCCAGGGCGTCGGCAGCGACACCACGCCGGCGGCTTCGATCGTGCAGCCGGTGAGCGTCTTCGACCAGGTGTCGGTCGATTCGATCTGCAGGAAGGCGCTGCCCGCGGTCGGAGTGAACACCAGGGAATGGGTGCCCTCGTCGATCGCCGTCGACGTCATGTAATCCTGCAGCCCATCGGACGAACCGATCCTTATGGTGACCGGGCCGTCGGTGACGACGACGCGAAGCGCGTGCTCCTTGTTCTGGTCGCCGCCGGCGATGGTCAGCGTCTGCTTGATGCGGGCGAGGCCGCCGCGGGCCGATGCGGTGAGCGTTGCGACGCCGCCAGTATACGTCGCCGTGCATCCCGCGGTGGTGTCGCTCGTGGTCCAATGGCTTCCGGTGCCGGTGAAAGTCGGGTCCTGGACCACGGTCGAGACCGCGACCCGACTGACCAGCGCGTCGTTGATCCAGACCTTGAGCTTGTTCGCGGTCAGCTCGAGCAGCGCGGTGTCGGTCTTGGCGTAGATGAAATCGATCAGCCAGGCCGGATTGTCGCCGTCGACCTCGCCGACATAATTGAGGCCGGGCCGCAGCATCATGGCGCCCATCACGAAGGGCAGCCAGTTGACCTGGGCTTCCGCCGCGAGCTGCAGCTTGGCGAGGTCGATGCGGGCGAGCGCGAGCTTGGAGACCTCGCCCCTGTTAAAAGCTAAAAGTGGAAAGGCCCCCCTAGCCATTGCAACGCCCCTCTACCGATGAGACTTGCGCAAGCTTTAAGGGATCAGCGCCGGCCCCGACGGATTGTCCACATAAGGCCCCGGCAGCCGCCGCGACCGCACCCACGAACCGAGCGGCTTGAACCCGACCGCCTCGTTCATGGCGCAGTTGGCATTGGCGATCTTGTAGGCGCGCTCCTCCATCTTGAGGAGGCCCTGCGGACCCTGAAGCAACTCGTCCTTGTTGGTGATCCGCCCCGCCGCCTTCACCGCCAGGCGCAGCTCGACATACTCCACGAACGACGTCGGCCACTTGCCGAGGTTCATCCCGTATTGGACGTCGTTCGAATTGTACTGGACATAGATCGGCGTGATGTTGGTGTACCAGCGGCCGGCCTCCTCGAGGACCTGCTCGAGCGGCGGATCGAAATTCGGGTTCGCCGATATCTTCCGGGTCCTGATCCAGTCGGTGGGGATCGTGAAGGCATAGAGCGGGCCGAACGCCGGCGTCACGTTGGCATCGGCGTCGAGCTGGATCGAGCGATAGGAGAAATTCCAGAACTTGCGCTCCAGGCAATAGGCCACGACCTCGTCATAGACGTCGTCGAGCACGCGCTTGGGCTCGCGGTTCTCCGAGAGCGAGGCGATGGTGCGCTCGCGCAGGTGGGCGAGGGCGCCCTTGTATAAAAGCAATTTGTTGGTCAAGCTGTCACCATGCCTTCCATCATTGATCTTGTGGGAAAGCGATTCGGTCGATTGACCGTGATCGAGCGCGGACCTGGACCGCGAGTGCGTTGGAGGTGTCGTTGCGATTGCGGTGGAGAATCGATCAGCACCGGCTATCGTTTGCGCGGAGGAACGACCGCCTCCTGCGGCTGCCTGCAGCGCGAGCGAACGGCCGCGGTCGCAAGAGTAAGCAGCAGAACCCACGGTAAGACTGGCACGCCGGAATGGCGTTCATGGCAGGCCATGTTGGGGCGTTGCTACAATCCGAACGCGACCGGATACGAGCGATATGGGGGCTGCGGCATCCAAGTGTGCGATCGGTGGCGCCACAGCTTTGAGGCGTTCCTCGAGGATATGGGCGAAAGACCTAGCGACGATCACACCCTTGATCGTTTCCCCAACAAGGCAGGCAACTATGAACCGAATAATTGTCGCTGGGCTACGCCGGGGCAGCAGGCGGAAAATCGCCGTGACAATTTCCTGGTGACCGCGTCCGGCGAGGCGATGGCCGAAGCCTGGGCGGTCGCTTTCTTCATCGAGCCGGGCTTGGAATTGCCGATGCGGCCCGTCTGCTTGAACGAGCGCAGCATCTCGCCGATGTTGGTGCTGCGGACGCGGGACGAGGAGCCGGCTTTAAGCGGCATGGCGTCAGTTGTCCTGATGCGGCCGCAAGATCGATTGCTGCGGCGTCGCCAATATCTGCCCCATGATCGTCGCCTTGAGCATGTCGGCGCCGAGATTGATCGACGGCGTGAGATCGGTCTCGCCGCCGTAGAGCACGTTGGGCTTGCCGTCGTCGCCCACCGCGATGATGGCGACGGTGGAGACGAGGCCGCGCTTGGCGTCCGCCATCACCTTGGCGAGCGCCTGCACGACCTTGTCGTTGACCTTGAGGGGGGCGAGCATGTCAGCGCTTGAGGATGCGCTGGTGTTCGCGGATGAAGCGCTGCGCGTCCTCGTAATTGGGGAACGGCCCGTTGACCGTCTGCTTGGTCGACTTGACCCGCACGATGATGCCGTCGAGCGTGTCCTGGAACACCTCGAAATCGTGGTCGGCCGCACCGACCGCCTCGAAATCCGGCCGCATCTCGCGCCACTTGAACCCGACGTTCGCCCAGTTCTGGCCGGCGTCCCACACGACGAGCTCGGCCGACCAGGCGCCGTCGCGCGGGCAGGCGATGATGGTGTCGTTGCGGCGGAACTTCTGCGACACGTTCGCCCAGAACTCGCGCTTGAGCAGGTTCTCGATCGGCGTCCCCGCCGGCGGCACCACCTCATGGGTGTTGAAGTAGACGCCGGACTCGCGCGCCTTCCATTCGTTGGCGAGCAGCGCCGAGATGGGGCCGGGCAGGATCTTCTTGATCTCGTCCGCCGACTTGCCGGGCGGGTTCGCCGGCGCCGGATTGGGTTGTGGTTTGGCGGCTGAAGCCGCGGCAGCATTGGACACTCGTCACCTCCAGGTGCATGAACCCTCCCCCCTTGCGGGGAGAGGGCAGGAAGGGGCATTGCCCCGGTTTACGAGCCCGCGATCAGACCCAAGGCGACCAGCGCTGACCGCAGTGCATTGGCGAGCGTAGTCGTCTGGATTTGGGCAGGAACCACGCTTTGGTAGACCACGTTGCCGGCGCCAGGCGTCGGAACCTGGAAGTTGCCGATCACGTAGGTCTCGGTCGCCGGTACGATCGCCGATCCCGTGAAGTTGGCGAAGTTGATCGCCAGCGTATTGGCTGCCGAAACGCGGCAACCGAGGATGGCGAGGCCCGGCTGGGCGCTCGGCTTGTTGACCCACACCGGCGTGCCGGCGATCAGGCCGGTGACGGTGAAGGTCTGCTCCGCCGTGGTCTGCGCCGCGACCGAGGCCGGGGCGAGCGAGCTGTTGTAGAGGACCAGCGGTGCGGCGGGGGCGATGCGCGCAGTGCGGATGCCGTACACCTCCGAGGCGGTCGGGGTGTAGCCCGTCCCGACCCCGAAGAACGACAGCGTCATGGTGTCCGCCGTGGCGACCGCGCTGTAGGGGATGGCTGCGTTGGTTGCAGCCGCCTGCAGCGTGGGCTTCATGACCCCGGTGACCATGTCGGTGGCGAGCACGCCCGTCAGGGTGGTGTTGCCACCCGTCACGACCGTACCCGGGCCGATCGCTCCGACCGTCCCCACATTCATGCCGTACCAGACGTCGTTGTTGGCGGCGTCGAGGCCCGGCAATGCGACCACGATGTAGGTTTCCGAGGCGGTCGGGGTGATCGCCGCGGCGGTCGCATTGGTGAAGGTGATGCCGAGCACGTTGTTCGACACCACCCGGCAGCCGCCGATATCGAGGCCGGCCTGGGCGGTCGGCTTGTTCACCTGCACCAGGGAGCCCGCAGGCAATCCGGTGACGGCGAACTGCTGCTCCACCGTAGTGTTTGCCGGCACCGCGGCCGGCGACAGGACGGCAGAGAGCTTGAGCGTCCCGAGGCCACGCAGCGCGACCACGACGTAGCCCTGCGAGGCGGTCGGCGTGATATTGCCGCCCGCTGGCGGGATGTTGTCGAAGGTGATGCCGAGCGTGTTGCCGCTCGACACCCGCACGTTGCCGTAGCCGAGGCCCGCCTGGGAGGTCGGCTTGTTGACGTAGAGCAAATCGCCGGCCGCCAGAAGCATGGTGCCTCCGGTGCCCGACTGGATCGTCAACGTCTGCTCGGCGCTGGTGCCCTGCGCGACCGCGGAGGGAGACTGCGTCGAGACATAGGTCGCAATCACGCCGGACTGCTGGCCGCGCGTCACTGCGGTCTGAGCATTGCCGCTCGTCGTAGCGCCGAGGTTCACCAAGCCGGTCGTATTTGACGCGGAGGTGCACTCCAGCCAGACCAGTTGCGGCACCCCGGTGAGGTCCCCGAACTCGCCAACGGGCGCCGTCGAGGGCGTTCCGTACATCACGGGGTTGAGCGCCGCGCCGATCAAGACCAGGACGAGGTCGCCGACCTTCATGCCGCGGGAGCCGGCGTCGGACATATAGCCCGCGGCCAGCACGGTCGCGAGACTATCCGTCGTGACGTAGGTCCACAGCAGTGGTCCCTGGTTTTCGATCGTCCCGGTGTTCAGCGCAGAGAGTTTGTTGCCATCATAAGCCATTGGTCAGGCCCTCCCCTTAGCTCGACACGTAAGCGGAGCCGTCATGCTTCATGACGACGACGCCCGTGTTCTGGAGCAGCTTCGACCCGAAGAAGCCGGAGGTGCGCGACCACGAATAATCCTGCTCCTCGTGGTACCCCGCGAGCGCCTTGAGGTCGCCGGTGTTGACGGCGTGTCCGATGGCGTTGCGGTGGTACATGAAGCAGTATTCGAGGGTCGTGCCCTTCCCGACGATGTTCGGGTGGGTGATCCAGTTGACGCCGGCCCAGCGGCGGAACCGCTTCGCCGGCATGTTGAACGGCTTGATCTCGACGTAAGCCGCCTTGGTGTATTCGGGGATCTGCATCAGGTACGCATCGAAGGCGTAGCTGATGACCCCGAACATGTTGTCCTCCTCGTCGACGTCGACGGCGTTGTTGCCGAGGATGGTCTTCGCCTTGACGACGAGGTTGAGCGACGCGGTCACCGCGGCGCCGCAAGTCTGGGTGCCGGTCTGCAGGGCCGCCAGGATGTCGGTGTCGACCTTGCGGTTGAGCACCTTGCGGGTGGTCTCCTGCATGATGCGGCGGCCGTCGCCCTGCGACGCGAAGATGTTGAACGAGGTGCGCCGGACGAGGTCGTGCCATTCGACCAGGGTGACGGTGTACTGGTTCAAATCATCGGCGCGGGCCGGGATCAGGCCGTTGACGCCGCGGGTGTTGGGGGTCGCTCCGCCGGAATCGGCGACCAGGAAGACGGCCTGGTTGCCCTTGTATTCGGCCTCGGTCAGGACCGAGTGGCGGAGGTAGCTGACCCCCTGTTCGAAGCCCATGACGGCTTCTTTGCGATACTGAACTTGGAAAGCGGTATCGGACACGTGAGTGCTCCAGGAATGAGCATCAGCGAGCCTCCTGTTCGATTGTCCGGCCTGGCCGCAGCAGTGCGGTTATCCGCGCGTGAGGCATCGGCAAGAGCCGAGCCTGAGAGCGCGGGCCGCGGTGCAGCCTTCCGGGTCTAGTTGGGTTGGCGGGGTGGGTGCGCCGGCCCCGGGCCTCTACGGTTATCCGGCTCGCGGGCGCGAAAAGGCTAACGCACGGCCCATCGGGGGAGCCCGACGGCGCGCGGGTTAATTGGGAAGCCAGCGCGCTTGAGCGCCGACAGCTCCCGTTGTCGTTTGCGATTGACCTGATACCAGCGGTGCCACTGGCCCGGTGAATACTGGCGGCGGGCGAGTTTTCGCCCGGCCGATTCAAGGCCTCTCGGGCCGCCGTACAGCCGCAGAAGTGCGCGGGCGACCGCCTCGATGCGCCTGACGAGCTTGCGATAGAGATCGCGCGTCATGCCGCCTTCCCGCCGCGCGCCGCCATCTGGTCGCGCGCATGGACAAGCTCGCGGTAGCGCGCCTGCATCCGCGCGCCGGCGTCGCCGCGCCAATACTCGGGGTTGGGCTGGCCGTTGACGTACATCTTGGCCTCGATCTGGCTGATCTCGTCGCCGATCGACTTGCCCGGGTTCGGGTCGCTTGCGGCCACCACGCTCGCCTGCGGGAACATTGAGCGCGAGAGCTCGGCCGCCCAGCGCAGGTATTCCGGCGTGTTGCCCAGCATGCGGCCGTCGAGCGTGCGGGCCGAGAGCAGGGCCACCCGGAATTCCTCCGGCATGTTCGCCTGCAGGGTCGCGACCGCGTTGATGTTCTGCTTGTAGTCGCCGGGACCCCATTCCGTCATGAGGGTTTCCATGGCGCCCTGCTTGTGGCCGCCGTCGGCTTCGGCGCGCATGCCTTCGGCGGCCGTCTGCAGCCGGTAGTACGACGCGATCGCGCGGTTCATCTCCGCCTGGCTGGCGCCGGCGGCGAACAGGTCCTTGGCGAACTCGGTGACCAGCGGCTTGTCGGCCTCGCCGATCACGACGCCGTCGGGGAGCGCCAGGCCCTTGACGTAGGCTTCGGGGGAATCGGGCAGGCCGTGCGTCTTGCGGTATTCGGCCTTCTGCTCCTCGGTGGCGCTTGCGGGGAGAGCTTCCGGCGCGACCTTGAGCTTGCCCGAGGAAACGTCGCCCTGGATCGTGCGCAGGGCCTTATAGACCCCGTTGAGGTCGGTGTACTTCTGCAGGTCCTTGAGGGCCGCCTTGTCGTCGCCGGCCAGGAGCTCGCGCCAATTGTCGGGGACCTTGCCCGCGGGCTGCGCTGCGAGCTTGGCGGGATCCGTGCCGCCGCCGGCGAGGGTCGCTCCAGCCGCGGCCGCGGCGCCGCCATCGGCGCCGCCCTGCCCTCCGGCTTGCTGCGCCCCGCCCGCTGCGCCCGCGCCTTGCCCAGCGCCTGCCGCCGCTCCGGAGCCGCCGCCCTGCCCTGCGCCAGATCCCGCGCCAGCGGCCGCCGCAGCGGCGCCCTGGCCTGCGCCTCCTCCGGTACCGCCGCCACCAGCACCAACCGCACCGGCGCCGGTACCATCATCCGGCGCATAGGTCACAAGCGAGCTCGCGCCGCCGAGAAAGCGGTTACGCAACATCGATCACCTCTTGGTCTTGGTTTTGAGAACACCGCGGCCGCGGCGCCGACGGGGCAGCCGGCTTGAAATGCGGCGATTGTGGATTTGTCCGTGGCGTCGGGCGACGCTCGGCGCGGGCGTTGATGAACTAATCAGGATTAGCTAATCCGGCGGCGGCGCCCCCTTCGGCACCGCGTGCGGCCCCTGCTCCGCCGGGAGGCCGCCCGGCATCTTCATGTCGCGGATCTGGCGCAGCGTGCGCCCGACCCAGCGTTTGCCTTCGGCAAAGTTCGTGGCGCGCTCGCCGTCCTGACCACCGGCGGTGAAGCTCATGGCGTCGACGCCGGTGATCTTTTCGAGCGCGGACCAGGCCGCCGGCAGCGTGTTGGCGATCGCCTTGACAGCGGAAATCTCGTGGGGCTCGAGCTCGACCTGATCCCAGGGCCAGCGCGGCCGCGGCGGGGTCTTCCGGGGCGCTCTCGTCACAGCACCCCTGCCCCCTGCAGCGATTGCGCCGCATCCCCGGCGCTCTGCGCCGCATTGCCGACCCGCGTCGCCACGTCAGCGCCGGTTGCGACCTGCTGCGCCGCCGCCGCAGCGGCCTTCTCCTGTTGTTTCTGCGCCTGCAGCTGCTTGACCTTGTCGGTCGAATAGAGCCACTTCGCCGGCGATCCGGTGCCCCCGAGCGCTTCGCGCGTCGCCGTGTTCATGTCGGCGTTGAGCACCACGTCGGGATCGACCTGCGCGCCCTCGACCAGGGTCTGGACGAACGCCTGGAACGCGCCGACGAGGGCCTTCTCTGCTGCCACCGTGATCGGCGTATCGAACTGCCAGTTGATATCGCGGCCGCGCAGGATCGCGGGCATGTCCCGGACCGGGCCGAAGGCGCCGCGGTCCATCATGTCCTCGAAGGTGCCTTCGCAGATCGCCGCGTTGAACTCGATCTCGACCGGCTCGAACAGAGGCAACGCGCCGCTGATGAAGTTGTCCCAGAGCTTGGACGCCTCGTAGGCGGTCATGTCCTTCGTGATCTCGGGAAACTTGATCTTGTCCAGGTACCAAGTTTTCTGGAGGTTGCGCTCCAGGCGGTCGAGTTGTTCGGCGCCGTATTTGATCCCGTCGAAGCGCAAGTCCAGCGAGCGCAGCACCTCGCCGGTGCGCTCGTCATAGTCCGCGTCGGCCTGGGTGATGCCTCCCGCATAGAGATTGACCGCGCCATTGATCGACTCCCCGACCGCGATCAAGGGCGGGAAATTTGCCATCTCCGCCGAGGTCAGCATCGAGAGCACGATCTGCTGGAGCATGCGGCCGTCGGGAAGGGCGTAAATTGCCGCCGGCGAATAGGCGTACTGCTTGCCGTACATCGTGCCGCCGGTCGCCCAGCGCGAGATCGTCACCGGCTTGGTGCGGAGCGCTATCTCCTCCATGATGGTCTCGTTCTCGCAGTCCACGTAGACCGAGACCCAGGGCTTGCCGCGGGTCTGCGCAGCGGGGAGATCGTATTCGTCGGCGCGCAGGATCATCCGCCGGCACTTGATCTCGCGGAACGCCTGCTGGTCGCGCGAGTTGGCGAGCTCCAGCACCTTGGGCGACAGCGTCCATTTCTTGCGCTCGGCGAGCTGGCGCGCCTGTGGCTTCCAGTCGAAGTGGACGTTGTTGACGGCGCCGGTCAGCCCCTGGTCCCAGGCGATGTCGCGCAGGTGCCAGGCTTGATAAAGAAAGTGCTCGTAGTCGACGATCTCGCGGGTTATGGCGGCGTTGCCGAAGGCGATGAAGTCCCCGTCGCCTTCCTTGGAGGCGCGCACGAAATTGGCGCGGGCGTCGTACATCGCGTTGCGCTGCGTGCGCGAGGCCCAGTCGAGCCACACCTTCGCGTCGCGATCGTTGTTGACGTTCTCCGAATCCGTCTTGGCGTGAAACCACTGCTGGCCGCGGGGCCGCAGCATCGTGGAGAAGGCGTCCTGCAGCTCGCGATGGCACAGCGCCGGCATGCTGGTCATCAGGAACGAGCCGAACTCCTCGGATATGTAGCGCTGCCGCGTGAAGTCCGCCCTCATCACATGGAAGTTTTCCGCCTGGACCTGCCACAGCGTCATGATGGGGTAGCGGTCGGAGAACAGCTTGTCCCCGATGCGGACGACGTCCTGGACGCGCTGGCGCATCAGTGCTCAGCCGCCTGCAAAGTTCAACGGCGGCAGCGACCCCGGCGGCCACTCCCCATCCGCCCACACGATGGTATCGAGGTCCCGCTTGCCGAGCGGCCGCTCGTCCCAGATGACCTCGCCGGTCGGCACGTCGTTGACGGTAATCGGAATGCGGCCGGGGTCCTTGCGGGCGTGGCCCTTGGCGTCGACGTAGAAGCGGTCGGGCTCGGTGCCGGTGACCGGGAGCGGCTTGGGCTCGCCACTCCCCTCGCTTGGCACAGGACGGGCAGAGGTACTTCGGTCCTCCCCAAGAAACGCCGGCATTTCCTCGACGACGCCGTAGGCGAGGTCGAACGCCATCGCCATCATCTTGAGCCAGGCGACGCGCTGTTCGGCCGGCCAGCTCGTCCCCGGTGCCGGCAGCTTGGAGATCACCGCCGCGAGCAGCGGATCGTTCTCGCCGGCAGTGCTAGCTGCAGGCTTCGAAGCGGTCTTCCCCATCAGCGCGCCCCCGCCTTGGCGCCGGCATAGGAGCCGGGGCTCGTGGTCGGTGCCGTGGTGCCACCCGCCGAGCCTGCCAGCGTGCCCGCGGCCGCCGTTCCGGCTGTGGTGAGCTGGGTCGCCGAGCGGCCGGACGAATTCGCCCTCGCCTGCGCCAGGCGCTGGGCGGCGAGGTTCTCCGGCGAGTTGAGGTCCGGCAGCGGCGGCGGCGGTTTCGGCGCCGGGATCGCCGGCGGCGTTGGCATCTTGAAGGGGTTCATTCAGGACTCCTCAGCCGGCGCATTTCGGAGTTCGTGCCCAGCACCCAGTTCATCCAGCCGTTATTCCAGCCGGACAGGATGCAGAAGTTGCGATCGAACTGGCGACGGTGGAGCGCGTGTTCGCGAGGCGGCAGGATGACATGCCAACGCTGCAGGAAGCGGATGACCGCGCCTCCGCGATGGTGGGTGTAGTAATGAGGCACCTGACACAGAGACAGAGCCGCCCCAAGGACGAGAAAAAAGACGACATGCCAGCCCAACGCGGCGCATAGCATCAGGGGAATGCCTACGACCGCCGGACTTAAATCGAACGTCATGCTGCGCGGGTGTTTGTGGTGGTTCTGAAACAAATCCAGTTGTGAGCGGACATTCCATCCGGCATCCGTCGCGGCGTGATAGATGCCGGTCAAGGCATCGGCCACGACGTAGCCGAGCAACCCTTCAAGCGCGTTCATCAAAACTCCTCGGCCGGCGGCCGGTGGGCGAGCTGGCAGCGCAGCTCCTCGGCCTCGCACTGGCGCCGCTTGCGTTCGACGGGGTCGGTCATGGCGGCGGCTTCGGCCTCCATCTCGGCGATGTCATCGAGGATGCGGTGGGTCGGGTCGGCGCGGCGGCGCTCGGCGACGATCTCGCTGTAGGGGCGCGGCGGCTCACTGGCGGAGAGGTAGGGGCGCGATCTCATCGCCTCACACTCGCCATCTGCCGTCCCCCCGTGTTCGCGACCATCGGCGTCGCCGTGCGTCCCGCACGCGCGATTCGCTCCGCTGCCTTTGCGCCTTCGGAGAGGCACATCACGGCACCATCCCCCTTGTCAGGCGACTGGCCGAGCAACTCGCGCTGTTCTTCCTTGGGCCGGACCAGGATGCCGGCATGCGTGTTCTCGTAGCGGTAGGAAGCGAGCTCGGCCTTGAGCTCAGCATCAGGAGGTAAGGCGACGACCGACCCGCCCTCCTGGCTTGGATCAAGCGCTTCGCGGAAACGCCACACCGCGGCGCTCCGTTTGTTGCGGAAGCCAAGCTTGCCGCCGCGCTGCCGCTCTGTCGTCGTCTCGACGCCGTTGAAGGCCACGACAACCACGCCGTTGTCCTTGAGCGCGATCACCGCATCGCCGCCCCAACCACCACCGAGGTCGACCACCACGGGGCAATTGCCGCGGCGATGGTAGATCACGTCTGCCGCGGTGCGCCGGCCGGTCTTATCGACCTCTCTTTTGGCGTCGAATGGGCCGAACCACCCACCGTGACGCCAGCAGATCACCCGGCGATCGCCGCCGCCTGGCGCCACGTCGACGGCCATCGCCGTCATCGGCACGCCTCTCGGCGGCTTCGGCGTCCAGCGGGCCTGGGCTGCCTCGATCCACGCTGTCGGGATCGCCTGCCAGTCGTCATCCCTTTGGCCCACCGACCAGTCGCCATCGCGGTAGGCGCGACGTAATCCGTCGGGCAGGGCCGCCAGAACCGAGCGGTAATTGGTGGCCGCGAGGTCGGGATTGTCTTCCAGCGTCGAGGGGATGAAGGACCGCGACCGCGCCATCACCGGCACAGCTTCGCCTTCGATCTCATGCGGGCCGGGACCGTCGACCTCGGTGTCGACGCCGTTGACCGTCGTGTACCACCGCAACTCGCCTGGCTTCGCCGGGTTCGGGTGATTGGGGTCGAGCCAAGGCGCCCAATACTTGAACACCCACAGGCCGGACGCGGTCGTTGGAGGATTGGTGGCACCCACTACACGGCAGCGCTGCCCCGGCTTCGCCGACCGGTTCCATCCGATGATGAATCGGTACTGGCTTTCGAGGAAGTCACAAAGCTCGTCAAAGCCGATGAAGTCGTGAGGGTCGCCCTTGAACCTCTGCTTGTCCGCTTCCTGCTCGCACCCGCGCAGCTCGATCAGGCGGCCATCCAGACGCCAGCGCTGCAATTGACCGTTGTAGCCGTTGCGGTGACCGACGATCGCTTCGACGCGCTCGACGAGCTTGACGGCGTCGCCGTTGATCCGGCGCAGCACCAGGGAACGATCGTGCGCCGTGACGGGAAGGCCGAGAAGCAGGTCACTCTTGCCTCCGCCTGCTTCTCCGCCATACAGCAACTCGTCCGCGGGCGAAAAGTACGCCGCCGTCTGCGGCCCCGGGTTTGGCACCCAGACAGCGTCGACCGCTTCGGCGAGCTCGTCGGGATGCTCGGCGCCGACCTTCTCCAGGAGCGCCTTGAACTCGGGGCTTGGATTGCCGACCTGCTTGAGCAGGTCCTCGATCAGGCTCACGCTGGCGGCTTGCCCTGCCCCGCCGTCAGCGCCTGCATCGTGGCGTCCTTGGCCTTGGAGCCGGCCGAGGAGCCGATGTGGTAGCTCACCACGTCCGAGAACTTGGCGCCGAGCGTGCCGAGCAGGATGTTGAGAATCTGCCCGGCGTTGTCCGAAAGCGTGATCGGCTTGAGCAGCAGCAGCACGCACGCGGAGATGAACCCGGCGATCACCAGGATGGAGATCAGCACCGGGCCGGACAGGCGCATGGCTTAGGCCGCCGGTGCCGCAGGCGCGGCCGGTGCCGCGGGCTGCCCAGGCGCGAGGCCTGACAGCACCCGCACCAGCTGGTCGACCTCCGCCTTGGCGCCGGCGAACGCCGCAGCCTGGGCCTTCAGTGCGGCCACCTCGGTCTCGAGCGCGGCGATCGCCGGGTCCGGTGTGGCCGGCTGGACGGGGCCCGCGGGCGCGGCCTTCGCGTCGATGCCGTCGGCAAGCGCCTGGACGAGGCGCGTCACCGAGGGCGGCAGCTCGGAGCCGTAGCCGGTCGCGTGCGACTCGGCGATCAGCTCGTCGATGGTCTGGCGAAGCATTGGGAATATCTCCTGTTTGACCTTGGGGTTACGCCGTCGTGAGCGCGGCCGAGAAGACAGTGCGCCCGGACGGCAGGATGACGCCGAGGAACGCGACCTCGTGGGCGCTGTCGGTCCAAGTGCCCGACCACAACCCGGTCGCGTTGGTGCGGCAACTGAACCGCTTCTTCGAGGTCGGGGTCGCCTCGATGATGCCGGCGGTGCCGTCGACGGCCATGCCGGTCGAACCGCCGGTGACGGCCTGAGCGACGCCGGCCGCATCGAGATAGACTCCCATCTCGAAGCTCTGGCAGTGCGAGATCGGCGTGCCGTCCGTATTGTTGAGCTGGATGGTCACCGTGCGGGGAGAGGTCTGCGAGGCCGCGATCGTGATCACCGCATCCGCGGCATTGCTGGTGATCGGGATGCCCTCCTGTGTGATGGCCCCCTTATTGTTGTAGCCGGTCCGACGCGAACCAAATTCGTTCGAAACGCGCGGCGAATCGACGGAAGCGCCGGAATAGCTCATGGCGTGATCTCCTTGTCAGATTGGGATTTGTATGGAGGTTGCCGCGGGTGACCCGTGCGGCGGCGGAGGATTGCTATTGCTGCGGCGGGGCCGGCGGCTGTACGGGCGCCTCCACCGGCACCGAGCTATCCAGCGCCACCAGTGCCCTTGCGATGATGAGATGGCAAGCCGGATCGCACAGGGACGAGAAGCGCATGAGAACCCCGGCGAGGTCTCCCGCCATGCCTCGGGTCATCTCGATGGAGAGCTTTGCGTTGGGGTTAGGACGGGCGGGCTGTTGCCCAAAAGCCGCAGGAGCCAGGAATGTGGCGAGGCAGAGGCCGAGAGACCATGATCGTGACATAGTGGGATTCAACCTTGTGGGTCTAGGGGCGGGAAAATGCGATCAGAACGGTGACGGGGCGGCGCTATCTCAACGGATCACTGCAAGGTCATTGTCGAAAACGAGTATGGTTCCTGCAGAATGACGCTTCCGGTGTAGACTGTGAGCTTGTCTCCCGGATTGAGCGGCACTGTGATCCCATCCCCGACACTCGTCACCGTCACATAGCCGAGTGACGGATAGACCCCGGTGACGACCATCCACTGCGTCGTGCCGCCGATGGACAATCCGATATAGAGGCCGGCAAAGAGATTCGCTGTGCTGTCTACCAGCGCGACGTTTGACCCGCCCTTGTAGGTCCAGTTGACGGAGAGATTTTGCCCCCATGATGCGAAGTGATGACCTGACCGGACGAACTTCGCGCCGGCCGCAGGATCGTAACTGAGTACCTGGTAGAGCGTGTCGCCATGGATCGGGTCATAGGTTCCAAGAGCTGGCAACGACCCGAGTGCAGTAAATTGCGAGGCGCTCAATCGAGGAATTGCCCACGGGGCTGGGCGGTAACCGACCGCCGGATACTGACTGTCGAGGCCACTACTGCGGCTGTAAGGCGAAGCGTCGAACGTGCCGAGCCCCTTGAAGCGTGCATTCAATCCATCAAGGCCGGGGTTGTGAACGTCGGACCATGAGCGCCAATTGGGAGCCCCAAGGTAAACGTTTCCCGAGAACGAATATCCAGCGCCCTGATGCCACGCATCGATAAGAACGTGATCGGCACCCGCCGAGCCGAAATTGCTGTCCCTTGCGCTGATCGAATAATTGCTCAGAGACATCCACGGATGAGACTGCTGTAGAAGGAACGCGGCTTCGTTTGTCGAACCCGACCCTAGGCTGCCTTGCAGCGAGCATCCCGCCGGATCGCCATTGTACCGGATGCGCTCGATCACCGATTGCTGCTGGTTTCCGGCAGGCTGGGCGGTCTGCATGTCCAGCATCGTGTAGGGGCACGGCGTCTCGATGTGAACGCCGCTCGCGTTGATGGCACCGGTCCAGATCGTCTGATCGCCACCGAGGAAAACTTGCGTTGTAGCTTGCAGTTCGGCTTGCAGATCGGTGCCCGCGACCAAATCCTGTGCGCCGAACTGCGAAACAACCCATGCCGGGAGAAGCTGAAAACTACCGACCCCGTTGGCGTAGCCCGTCAACAGCGCGGGGACCACTCCGAAGTGGGCCGTCTTGAAGGCCGCCCGATGGTAGCAGAGCGGATGAGCGAGAGTGAGCGCGGCGGTGAACGTGTACGGGCCGCTTCCCTTTCCAGAGAGCGTGGAAATCCCGGAAACCGGGGCCACGAGCAGCGGGGCACCAGGGCCGCCTTGAGAGCCCCCGCGAACATTCACATGGATGTTCTGCGGAACATAGACGGCCTTCGCTGCCGTGATGGTGGTTTGGTCGAGGTCGAGGATGAAGTTCTGCGTCGCACCGACGTAGAATCCGTAATAGGCGCCCTCGATCCAAGTCTTGTGCAGGGTCACGCTGTCGCTGAGACTATCGACGTTCGCGCCCGTCTTGATCCCGGTGTAGAAGTTTACGACGTGGACGTTCTCGATGAGCGTCTGCGTGGACCCTCCGGGGCCGCCAGCGATAGCAATGCCAATTCCGCTAGGATTGCGCTCAGCGTCACAGAATGGGTTGGTATTTGGGCCTCGAATGTTGAGCCCGGAAATCGTCATTCCGGCGCCAGTCCCAATCCACAGCGCAGGAGCGGCTTCGCTATTGGGGCATAGCCATGAACCGTGATTGATATTTCCTGCCAGTCCAGCGCCTACCCAGCGCAACGAGAACCCAAAGATTGTTGGGGCCTGTAGATTGGCCCGCAAGTTTCCAGGCGCATCCATGTAGAGCGGCGGCGTATACGAACAGCAGGCGCCCGTGGCAGGAAAATTGATCTCCAGCGCGCCGTGTTCGTAAGCGTAGTCGTTCGCCCCCTGGATCGCGGCAGCGTCGTCGGTGTGCCCGTCGCACTTCGCGCCCCAGTGCATGACGTTGATATTGCGGCAAAACGAGATCGCAGCGCCCGGCAGATTGGGACAACTACCGTCGATCGGTCCCGGAGCGGATGCGCCAGCAATCGCGATGCCGGCGATCGTCGCAATTAGAGCGGCGCGAATCATGCCCTTGTCATCCCCGCGCTGCGCGAAGCTGTTCGATCTGACCCTTCAATTCCTTGATGCTATTGACCAGCACCGGCACGAGCCCAGCCCAATCCACCGAATTTGGCCGTCCTTCGGGATCAAGCCCGACGAGATCGGGAATTACCCCATACATCTGCTCGGCAGTGAATCCATACAGCTTGCGAGACGGATCGCCATACCCAGGCTTATAGTGATAAGTGATCGTGTCCAGCCTCATGAGGTCGGAGAGGCCCGATGAGAGCGGAGCAATCGCGTCCTTGAACCGAATGCTCGATGTGCCAAGGCAAATTCCAGCGGTGCCAGAGCCAAAATAGTATTGGTGGCTGGTCGTGTCCTCACAGACCGTCGCGTCGGTATGCGTCGCGTCGGTCGTGATGCCGGTGTGGATGAGAGCGCCTCCGGCCGTGATATTGAGCGTACCTGTATTGAGTCCAGTCCCTCCGCTTAGAACCATGACACCAAATGCGGCTTGTGCTCCAAATGTCCAGCCGGACCCGTTCGTAATACCATAGTCCAGCTTGGTCCCGTTGGCGCAAACGGCGATGTTAGTTCCGGTGGAGTAAAAGCCCTGGACATTGGCACCAATCGCGAGACCGAGGTTCCCCGCTGAACAAGCCGTGCCGCCGCCTGTTATCAATCCCGCCGGCAGCGTCGACGATATGCTCGGCACCCCTCCCGCAGAGGTGACCAAAACACCGGAGTTGGCGGTGGCAAGGGACTTTACGACCGAGCCGTCCGAATAGAGGAGGCCATTGGCATTGCAGGAGGTGCAGGTGGTGACGTCCTTGGTGATGCCGGAGGAGCCGGTGCCGGGATTCGTCGGCACGTTTGGCCCGACGTCAGGCGGAAACTGCGCCAGCGTCGGCGAGGCGAAGACGGCGGCGCCGATCGCCAGCGCGGCCGCGACGGCGCGGACCAGGGTCATCATCGGTAGAAGCTCACATTCACGACCGCCGTCCCGGACTGGGAGACCAGTTTCACCTTGCTGAAGTCGGTCGCGAGGATTTCGGCGCTCGCGGCCGCGACCGGCTGGCCATACGAAGTCGTCGGGGTCTGCCCGTCGTCGAGCCAGCGGATGCCGTTGGTCTCCACGCTGACCAGCGCCCACCGCTCGGTGCCGTCGCGCGTGTAGGGCACGCTCGCGGCCGCGAGCAGCGCATCCAGCGTCTGCACGGTGGTGACGCTGAGCTGCGCATAGCCACGCGGCGAGGCCTTGTAGACCGACGAGCACACGACGGGATGGCTCTGGACATCTACGCTCATGGCTTGTCCTTCTTGTTCGCCGCCCGGTGCAGCAGGTAGGCGATCCGCCGCGCCCGCTCGGTGTCGTTGAGTTCCTTGGTCTCGATCGGGCCGCCGTCCTTGCCGGCGTGCTCGTGAGCCTGGACGTCGCGCCAACGGTCGCGCTGCCGGTTCTTGAGCCAGAAGATCGCGGCCGTGGTGTCGGGCGGCACGTGCTCGCGGTGCGGCACGATCACCGGCGTGCGCGAGTCCTTCGGCAGGAAGATCTTGACGGCGTCGAAGGTGTAGCCGACGGCACGGTTGTAGAGGCTGCGCTCGACCCGGGCGTCGGCCGCATCCTTGCTGGCCTTTAGGGCGTCAAAAAACTCTGCGTGCCGGACTTTCCAGTTCGCGATCGTGGTGATCGAAACACCGAAGAAGTCGGCTAGGTCGGCATCGGTTGCGCCCAATTCGCAGAGCTTTTTGGCCTGGGCGGCGAATTCCGGCTTGTAGGCGCTCGGCCGGCCCGAACCCTTTTTGCGGCCAGCGTTTTTTCGCGCGCCGCCGCGTCCGGATTTGATTTTCTTTGATTTGGCCGGCATCAGGTCTCGTCGAGCACCGCGCTGATCAGCTGGTCATCGAGCACCCGCTCGAGCAGCCGGGCCGCCAACTGGCAGGGATGCTGGCCGCGCTCGAGCGCGGCGCGATTGAGGATGGCGAGCGCGCCAGGCGAGAGCCACGGATAGACCGGCTTGTAGCCGGAGCGGCGCTGGGCGCTCTCGATCGCGGGCATTCGATCCCCCACGAGAAAGCCCCGCCATTCCTGACGGGGCTTGGGAATCCACAGAACGAGGAGACGTCGAAGATTTACCGCTTGGCCTTGGCCTTCGTGGTCTTCTTCGCGCTCGTCTTGGCGCGCGCCGGCTTCGCCTTCGCGGTCGCCTTCGTCTTGGGTTTTGCTTTTGCGGCCATGTGGCCTCTCCTTGTGAGCGCCGCTCGATGTGCGGCAGATCGCAAGGAAGATCAGATTTGCGGCGTCGGTGCAATCGCCGGGTGTTGTCCCTCGCGCAGCACGTGGGCGTCGGCGCCGCCCCAGCGGAAGAGATATTCGACGGCGCCGCGATATTTGGGGTTGTCGAGGATGTAGGCGATGCCGGATCCGCGCCAGGCCTTGCCGCGCCGCGTCATGATCGCCTGGCCGTTGAGCGTCGCCGCGATCGCCTCGTAGGAGAGACCTTCGCCGCGCAGCGTAAACACGCGCTTCACCACCAGGGCCTCGGCCTCGTCGATCGCCAGGCCGCCGCCGCGATCGCGCCGGTAGCCATACGGCGTCGCGCCGCCGGCGAACCCGCCCTCCCCCGCCTTCTCGCGCCGGCCGGCGAAGGTGCGCTCGGTGATCGCCTGGCGCTCTTGCTCGGCCATGCCGGCAAGCACGGCGAAGATGGTCCTTCCCATCGGCGTGGACGTGTCGATCGGCTCGGTGACCGAGCGGATGACTATGTCGTGGTGCTCGGCGAGCTCGTTGACGGTGGTGACGGCGTAAAGCAGCTGCCGCGCCAGACGGTCGAATTTCCACACCAGCAGCACTGAGGTCCCGTCGCTCGAGCGCAGCAGCTCGGAGAAGCCGGGGCGATCGGCCGGACGTACGCTTCCCGAGATCCCGGGATCCGCGAAAATACCGCCGAGGGCGTAGCCCTGGGAATCGGCGAAGGCGCGAATCGCGCGCTCCTGCGCTTCAAGGCCGTGGCCGTGCGCCGCCTGCTCATCCGTCGACACCCGCACATAGCCGACCGCCCGGTCGGCGATCGCCGCCTTGGCTTCCGCCCGAACCTCGCCCTTGGCCTTGAGCCGGGCGACCCGGCGGGAGCTATGCACTCACGGCACCTCGACGGGCCCAGGATTTCTCGGGAGAATTCGTGCCGCCGGCGGCGGTACATCCGCGCGCGCCGGCAGCTTCGTTGACTTAAAAAGTCAACAATGGTGATGGTTCCAATCTGACGCGCCAACCGGGGGAACCATGTCGATCGCCACCGCAACCGCCGAAGCACCCGCCACCCGCTTCGCCAAAGACCAGCTCAAGGCCATCGTCGAGCGCATCGAGCGCCTCGAGGAGGAGAAGAAGGGAATCGCCGACGACATCAAGGACGTCTATGCGGAGGCGAAGGGCAACGGCTACGACGTCAAGGCGCTGCGCGCCATCATCCGCCTGCGCAAGCAGGACAAGCAGGAGCGCGAGGAGCACGAGGCGATTCTCGATACCTACATGCAGGCGCTGGGGATGATCTGAAAAGCGGCAGCACTCCGCGGTGGCGAGCCGGGTGGCTCCTGCGGTGGTGCTCGAGGTGGCTGCTCGCGTGGTGGTCTTGGGCCTTCAGGCGTGGCGGGCGTCGGCGACCGACACGTCGATCCGGTAGCTTCCGATTATAAGCTTGAGCCGCGCCGAGGCGTCAATGTCCTGCAGCGTCACATCCGGGGCGGCCTCGACGATTCCCGTCTGCATGGTAAACGCGCCGTTGGTGACCTCGACCTTGTCGCCGCGGCGGAAGATGAATTCTTTCGGGGTCGCGCCGGGGATCACGCCGTCGATCTCGCGCTCGCGCAGCTGGTCGACCACGACGCCCGGGAGCCACCGCGGGCCGCCGCCATCCCCCTCGAGGAAGCCGATCACACCGGGGTGATCTGCGAGCCTGGCGACGTCAACCGGGCCGCGGGGAGAGGCGAACACCCAGTACGGCAGGAATGGAACCACCCGCGGCCGCACGATCCGCGAGTCCGAGGCGCGCTGCGCGCGTGACATCTGCCGTTTCGGTACCGGCCGCTGCTCGCGGATCATCGGATAATAGATCGTGTAGCCGACCTCCCTCAGGTGATCGAGCCACGTCTCCATTCGTTGCGGCGGATCGCGGGGCTTTTCCCGGTGCGCCATACGGATGGTGCGCACCAGCAGCCAGCGCTTGCCCGCCGCGGCTGTCAGGGGCGATATCATCCGGCCAACAACTGACGGGATGCAGTCTCGAAATCGGCGGGCCGCGCTATGGGCCGCCAAGGATCATGGTGGTCCTGCGGCTGGCCGTTCACCTTCCCGCGGTTCTCGGTAAAAGCCCCGCTCATGCTGCATCTCCCGTTTCCGCCGACCCCGCGATCGGCGCCACCGGCCCCCACGAGAACAGGATCCCCGCCTCGATCGTGATCCAGCCCGAGTCCCTGCCCCAGGGGCCGCTGATCGCCACCGGGATGGAGTCGCGGACATAGCGGCCCTTGGCGAGCACCTTGAGGAACAGCTGCGCCTGGTCGATGACCTGCTTGCGGTCGGGCCCGTCGATGGTGACCAGCCCCCCGCGCTCGACCCGGAGCACGCAGCCATGGATGCACGGCTGATGCCGGCCGACCGGGGCCAGCAGCACCAGCGAGGCCGGCAGCCGGAAGGTCAGCCGCGGCAAGGGCGGCGGTTCGGGGAACGCGGACATGAGGACACCCCCGTACCCTCTTACGGGGGTTCATGTTTTCGGGGGGTTAACGGAGATCCTTTGCGACCCCGACGATTGCCGCCCGCCGGATGGGGAACGCATGCCGAATCCCTGCCGCCTCCAGCCGGGCCCGGCACTCCTCCAGGTGCACCTCCTCGCCGATGGCCTCGATCAGCCACTTCTGGCCCGGGTAGAGGTTCGAGGTGTTGGTTGAATAATTGGGGAAGTCGACGAGCGCGCCGACCTTCAGCAGACCCCGGATAAGCCGCTCATGGTGGGCGAGCTCCTCGAGGAGCGCCGCAGCGGCGACGGCGCGGTCATTGCGCTCTCGCAGCTCATGGAGCGCCGAAAGGCTGTGATGACCCCATGAGCCCGCCCGTCGCAGGGCGACCGCCTCTGCCAGCGCGATGTCCCGGATGTCCGCCGCCATGGCGGCGAAGCTCGGCTCCATCCCCGCAATTCCTCCAGCGGAGCCGCAGATGTACCACTGAAATATGAAACAAATCAAACCGGTGACTTCGTTCCCTCATCCGGCTTTTGAGCGGGAGACTGCATCACGGCGACCAGCGTCGTGGGGCTGTAGCCCTGCCGCGCGCGGTCCTCGGAGCGCCAGGACCCTGTCGCCGGCCAGTAGAGGAACACCATCTCCTTGCCAGCGGCGGTGACACGCCAGCAGCGGGCATCGGCCTTGTCGATCGAGAGCCCTGCCGCCAAGAGGATCGACTCGCCCGCCGACGCCACACCCCGCGCCAGGCGCGCGGCCCCATTGATTGCAGGATTGCTCATGTTGCCTCGCCCTCTGATGCGACTCGCCCGATCTTCTCGCGGAGATCGTCGAGCGCCCTCTGTATCATGAGGACGCCGGTTCGCAGCTCTGCGGCGGGCGCCGCGGTTTCCGACGCCGGCACTTCGTAGGTTCGCACCCGCAACCCGCAGGAGGAGCAGCGCCGTCGCCGCCGGACCGCAGGGACGTTGCGGAGCAGGGTTGGGCGGCTGTCGAGCGTCCGCATCGTGCCGCCACAGATGCAACGATACATGGCGCCTCCTAGCCTTCGGCTGCGCGGACCAGCTGCCACTCGCCGCACCACTCGCCCGCCATCGTCTCCGGGAAGAACCCCGTAAACGCCGACGTGGTGCCGTCGATCGAATCGGCCAAATGGCTGTCCGGCAAAAAACGTGGCGGATAGCGGTGGCACGCGCCGATCTCGCCCGGCGATCGATCGTCCTCGGCGTCGACCTGCCAAAACCGGCACGTTTCGCACCGCGGTTGATCGCCCCGCGGGACGATACGACGGCCCCTGAATTTCACCACGTTCTCGCTCACGAACTTCCCGCCTTTCTGCCCACCGCCGTCGCCCCGAACGGAAGCTTCGAACCGAACACCGCTTCGGCCGCAATCTCGGCGACCCGCTGGTCGACCACGTTGATGAAAGCCGCACCCTGCAGGTTGTGCTGGTCGACGTCGGCGAGCACGCGCGCAAGCCCGTGGCCGTCGGGAATCTGCATGAGCCAGCGGCTGATCTGCGCGCGCGCCTGCAGCGCGTTGACGCCCGTGCGCGTCACCACGAGCTCGGTGCCGTGGACATAGAGGCTGAGGTTCAGATCCTCGTCTCCGGACGATCTGGCCAGACCCTCGACAGAACCGGCACTTGCTTTGCTCGAATGCCCTTGGGCCGAGCCGCAAACCGCAGCGGCGCTTGGCTCCAAGAGAGTCTTAAAATCCTTAGATTCTTTCTTTTGATTATGATTGTAGGCTCCAAGCAACTGCTTGGAGGCTTCTTGAGCAATACCCACTTTGTGTGTTTTCAATAGGTTATTTGAATTCAAAGGCACCTCAGGTTTTCGATTCCTGACGTTGACAGCTTTGACGGCTTTTGCCCTCCGCTCACGAGTTATCAACAGGGTTGTCAACATCGACCGGCTCGACACCATTCCGCCGGCGACGGTGAGCAGCGCGAGGACCGCCGGCGCGATCTTGCCCCACCGGCTGCCGGCCCGGGCGATGCGCGCGATCTGTTTGCCGTCGTCGGCCAGGTAGCCGCCCGATTTCCACAGCGCCCACTTGAGCCGCATCAGGGCGCCGAGTTCCTCGTTGGTGAGGTGCGCCGTCTCGGCGATCTCGTCATTGACGTTGACCGGCATGTAAGGAAGCTCGCTCATGCGGCCGCCTCGAGCGCGCATTCGGCGCACAGGTGCCGGGCCCGCAGCTCGCGCAGCGGATCGATCCGCCCCCTCCCCGCCGTCCGCTCCCCGGTGCGCCAGCCCCGCCTCTCCGCGCATTGGAGAAGCTCCTTGAGGCTGGCGCACCCGGTGAACCGTTGCCACTGGCCGCAGGCGGCGCACGACACAACGAAAGTGTTGGGGCGACCGCGCACGGGTTCGATCATGCGGCGGCTCCCGGCGCCGGCATGTCACTTTTTTCGTCCTCATTGGAGGGAGGAGAAATGGACACCACCGGATCGAACTTGCCGGCCTCGAGGCCCCAGCTCGTCCAGCCCGGCCGGTTCTGGCGGGAGAACAGCTCGAGCCGGCGCGCGCCGGGCAGGTAGCGCTCGCACCAGGCGAAGGCCTCCCCGGGCTTGCGCGAGTGCTCGCGGGCGAGGCCCTCGATCAGGTTGCGCTCGGCGCGGCTCGTATTGGGCGAGCCCATGATGCCCAGCAGGAACGGCTCGCAGGACGAGCGCGCGCGGTAGCCGGTGCCGAAGCTCGTCTTGCCGGTCACGGTGCGCTTGTGCCAGGCGCCGCCGGTGACGTAGCGGAAGCCCCATGCCCGCATCACCGCGCCGATCGGCGAGCGCGAAGCGTTGCCGTTGGCGTAGTGGCACTCCGGATCGCCGCCGTCGAGCAGCAGCGGCCAGGTCGACCACAGGAACAGCACGCAGTCCTTGGCGGCGAGAGAGCCCACCGGCAGCGCCGCGATCTCGGCGAAGGACATGGCGCCGTAGTGGCGGGCATAGCTCTTGGCCTCGCCCTTCTCCGAGCGGAGCTTATAGGGCCACGGCGGATCAATCATGACCAGGTCGAAGGCGAACAGCGGCAGGTCGGCGAACGCCTCTGGTCCCGCACCCATGGCGCCCTACCGCAGCGTGACGCGGATGGCCCCGCCTGGTTGTCGCATGACAGGAGAATCCAGGCGGGGCCGTGACGGCGGTGGGGGTGGCGCCGTCATTTCGCCGGCGTCGTCTTCCGGCGAACGGAAATCACGGGAGGGCATCCCGACCAGCGCGATCGCAAACACGATGGCGAGGGCGCCGAGCGTCGCGACGACGGCGATCGCCACCGACCAGGCGACGTCGGCGGGGCTGATGGGGTCGCGGCGCGGGCTGCCGTCGGGATTGAAGCGGCTTCCTTCCATCACACGAGCCTCGCGAGCGTGCCGAGCAGAAGGCCCACGACGGCCATCCAGGCGAGGTCTTCGGATGTGACGGGGCGCGGCTTCACAGCGCGAGCTCCATCTGCGGCTCGGCGCCGGCGTCCGCGACGGCCTCGATCATTTCGTCGCCCACCGGGGCCTTGCCGGCGAGCTCGTCGAGATGGAGCGCGAGCGCGTCGGCGACGACGTCGAGCGGGTTCTCGCGGCAGATGCGGCAGTGGAGGAGGAGGTCCTCGCGCAGCGCCCGCGGCAGGAACGAAAGATCAGGATTGTTTGGATCGGCCCGGCGGATCGCCATGGCGGTGTGCCCCGTGCGAGAGAAAGACGACGACGCAACGCACGCAACACCGGCAACTTATGCACACCAATCCACAGGACGGCTGTGGACGGATTCGACTCTGACTACGCGGTTACCGCAGGATGGAGCCCGGGGGACGAGGACCGCCGATGGCGCCACACAACATCCCCTGGTTCGAGCGCGACGATTTCGAAGCGATGCGACGCTTGCTTCCCGACATGCCGGAATTTGCCGGGACCTTCGAAGATTGGCTTCAGGGCGCCGACCAGCGCGTCGCGGAATTCGAGGCGCGCGGCGACCGTGTCGTGAAAGTAATCGTGAAACCGAAGGACTATGTCGAATGGTGCGCCAGATGCGGCCTTGACTATGACTTCGCAAGTCTCGGCGCGTTCGTCGTCTCCCGGAATCGCGATTAGCCAGATGTCGAAGGGGCCCACTTCGGACTCGACCCATAGTCGCATCAGCGCATTGGCCCGCTCGGCGATGTGCTCGAACTTCGTCCGCGAGAGTGCGCGACTGGCCAGCGAGCGCGCCGGTGCGGGTACCGGCGCGCACGAACTGGCGAGGGCCGCGGAGCCCAGCGTGAACGCTTTGCGCCGGGAGATCATGCGGCGGCGCTCCGCTTGCGGCGGGGGAAACGCTCAGGAGGATTCCAGTGGAAACCTGGAACAGAGAACAATTCTGGGCCGAGCTGGACGCTCTTCCGGAGGTGACCGTCAAGGAGAGGATTGCGACCGGCTTCTACGGCGATGGCGGCCCGAGGCGCGAGCTTGCCGAGCTGTGGCTGCGCTCCAAAGAGGAGGAGCGCTCCAGGGCCACAACCTTGGCCCAGGCCTCCTCGGTGGAACGCCAAGCCTCCGCCGCCGAAGTCCAGGCCTCTGCTGCAGAGCGCGCGCTGAAATACGCGAGGACCGCGAATATCATCGCTGCCACCGCGCTTGTAGCGGCGATGATGTCCCTCGCAACCTCGATCGCTTCGCTCATCGTGAGCCTCAGGAAGTAGAGAGATCATGCGGCGGCGCTCCGCGCCTTGTCTCGCGCCAACCGAGCCACATCGACGCCGGAAATACCCTTCCGGCGCGCCAACTCTTCAAGAGGAGCCCAGTACTTAGCGGGGATTGAACCCCGACTTTTCCACGAGCCAACGACCGACGGGCTGAGCTTGAATGCGGCTGCAACCGCACTCGGCCCACCGAAAGCATCGAGAATCTCAGAGACCGTCTTCATCGCGGGCACGCTACGCATTCAGCGTAACGATGTCAACGCCTATTGCGTAACGCAAAATGCGATGAACAGGTCATGGCGACTGACGGCAAGATTGCGAAGCGGTTAATTTGGGCTAGGGAGTACCACGGCCTCTACACAACCCCCACCGACGCAGCCAATGCCTTCGGCTGGAATCGCTCCACCTACTCCGGCCATGAAAATGGCGATCGAAACCCGAGCAGGGCAGCGGCGAAAAAGTACGCAAAGCGCTATGGCGTGAGGTGGGAGTGGCTGCTTGAAGGCGAAGGTTTACCGACCGTGAAACCTCTTGTTCCGATTGTCGGAAATGTGTCTGCTGGGGCGCAAATCATTTTTATGACAGGAACCGGCAGCATCGGAATGGTCGAGTCGCCACCCAGCGGAAATGAGAACACAAAGGCGCTGGAGGTCGAGGGGGCTTCCATGCGCGGGATCGCCGACAGTGGTTGGCTGATTTACTTTGACGACGAACGACGGCCACCCAATGCCGATCTGCTCGGCAGAATATGCATCGTCGAGATCGAGGGCGGCCAGGTTCTGGTGCGTAGGCTTCAGCCGGGCCGCGATGATGAGCACTGGGATCTCGAACTGCCGCCGGAGCCCACCATTCGTGACGCCAAGGTAATTTGGGCCGCGCGGGTGACCTGGATCAAGCCGCGCTAGGTCGCAAAAATTAAACGACGACCAATCAACAGAGCCGTCACCATTCCTGCTATAGTCAAGACACTCCACAAAGCTGCGACCCCGGTCGCCTGAGTAAAGAGGCGACAGCGCGAAAGCAGTTCCGGGCCGCGTCCGACCAATACCACACAATCTGACTCTCTCTGATCAATCGAGCGCTTCACGAAATCGGCCGCCGGCTGATTGTTGACGCCGACGAAGCGAAGATAATGCTCTTCATACCTAGACCCCTTGATCGCATCCCACGCCTTGAAATTCGGGTCTACGCGCGTGAGATCGAAGGGCAATGGCGGGTCCTCCAGCAGCCAGGAATGAAACACACCCACAGCCGTCCCCAACGCAAGCACAATCGCGAGCGTCGACAACGCCAGCCGTAGACTAAGTTTGCGGAACGCGTAGGCCACGAAGATCCCAAGAGCGATACCGGGCAGAAAAATCAAGGGGTCGAGCGCGGATGCTATGAGGCTGAACCCGAAGGCGTTCATCACAATCCTCCGCCCCTGAAAATATTCCCAGCGAAAATATATCGCAACGGATTACGCATTTTGCGTTGACATGATTACGCACAATGCGTAACGTCTCCCCCGTCGCACAGGGGAGTCGTCCAATGTCGTCACACACCCAACCCATCTTTTCCACCAATGACAACCGCCCTGCCACCGTGCAGGCGGCCCATGCCCACCTCGCCGAGCGCATCGGCGAGAACAAGCCGCGCTACCTGCCGGCGTCACACGTCGCCGATGCCGATGATTTCGAGGAGCTCGCCCGGCATCTCAGGGGCATCCTGATCCCGGTCGCCGACTACGTCCGCACGTCGTTGAAGGACATCGAGGCCCAGGCCAACGTCCGCATCGACGTCGGCTGTCTCGAGCGAATCATGGATGACGCCACGGCAGAGATCCTGGGGTCGGTTACGAACGCGGCCGATGACGTGCGTGATTACGGGAGGGCCGCCTGAATGCCGCGCCCTTCCAACGGATACCGCAACGCCGCCGGCGAGACCGTCCCCGGCACCAACGACATCACCAGCCGTTTCCAGAGCCCCGAGGGCCTCTACCGCTGGTTCTACAACAACGGCAAGAACGGCCTGCCCTTCCGTCCCGAGGCTGCGATCAACATCGGCTCCGCCGTCCACAAGATGGCCGAGCTGGACCTGATCGGCGCGCCCGATCGCGAGATCGAGGCGAGCCTGCACAGCTACCTCTCCGCGCCCAATCACCTGGAGATGGCAAACAACGCCTTCCGCGCTTTCCGCGCCTGGCGCGAGCAGAACCGCGTCCGCGTGCTCGGCCAGGAGACCTCGATCGTCTCCGAGCGCCACCAGTACGGCGGCACGCCCGACCTCGTCGCCATCATCAACAACACGATCGGCATCCTGGACTTCAAGACCTCAGCAAAGGGCGAGATCTACGACAACATGAAGATCGCGCTCTCGGCCCACGCCAATTTGTGGAACGAGGCCAATCCCAAGATGACGGTCGACACCTACCACCTGATCGTGCTGCCGAAGGACGGCGGCGTGTTCAAGCACCACGCGTTCGACAGCCTCGCGCGGGAATGGGAGATGTTCCTTCTGCAGCGGCAGCTCTACGAGTTCGAGAAGCCGACCAAGAAGCCGCCGGCGCCGAGCGTGGCGAAGGCCGGCGCGGCCGCGGCTGCTGATCGGCCCGCGAAGCCCCGCGTCCGGGTGAAGGTCCAGTCCGTGCCCTCGCTCACCATGGCCGAGATGCTGCGCGCCTACGGCCATATCGGGGGAGCCGCGGCATGAACGTCATCGCCATCGCTGCGATCCGCCCTCCCAAGGAGGGCAAGAAGGTCGCGACCGTCGTCGCCGATGACGGCCGCGCCTTCGAGATCTGGCCCGAGAAGGCCGCGCCCCTCAAGGTCGGGGAGCGCTACGACATCGAGGTCGAGACCCGCGAGTTTCAGGGCCGGCCGATCCGCAAGATCGTCAAGGCGAAGCCGGCGCCGGCACAGGCGGCGAACGGCAACGCCAATGGTCCCGCCGACACCACGCCGGCGCCGGTGCCACCACCGGCGGCCGACGCGGAGCTGCGGTTCGTGTCGGCGACGCTCAACGCCTTCATCGCCGCGGGCAAGGTCGGCCTCGACGCCCGCGAGCTGGGCCAGGCGACGCAGCTGTTGCGGATGCTGTGGAGCCACACGTTCGGCGCCGCCGGCGCGCGGCACTGAGAGGCGAACCGATGCTCCGCGCCTTCTCTCCCAAGACCAAGCTCGAAGCCTTCAAGCGTGCCGGCGGTCGTTGTTCCGTGTGTACAGCCAAGCTGTTTCCGGGGAACTGCGAATATGACCACGGCCTTGCTCATGGACTGGGCGGCAATAGCGATCTCGATAATTGCTTTCCTGTGTGTCGAGCATGCCACCGCACGAAGACGGCTGCGGACCTGGGAAAGATCGCGCGGGCGAGGCGCCGTGAGCGCTTCCACGCCAGCATCAAACGGCCACGCACGATCTGTGCGTGGCGGCGCTTCGACGGATCGCCCGTCTATGCGCCGCGGGAGAGGTGAGGAGCCATGACGTCCCTTCTCTGGTTCCTCCTCGGCACCATGGCGGGCGCGCCTGTCGGCTTCCTGCTGTGCGCCGCGTTCACCGCCGGCAAGCGCGCCGACGAGGCGCCGATCGACAAGCCCACGGGAGCAACACCATGACCACCGATTTCGCGGGGGAAGACGTGGCAATGCGCATCAACGAGCACACGGTGGCGGAGACCGCCGAAGCCCCGATCTTTTCCGGTCTCGTCGCCGTCGTCCAGTATCGCCGCAAGGACGACGGTATCGCTTGGCACACAATAGCCGCCTTTGATCAGCGGGGCGTGGCCGAGAGATATGCAGACAACTGCGGCAAGGGTGACATGCCTTGGGAATATCGCGTTGTCGATGTGCCGGAGGCGCAGCCGTGACTTGCGACATTTGGAAAACCATCGGACCGCTCGCGCGTGCGGCTGGCGCCGCGGACAGTCCTGCGGCGTCGTTTAACACGGGCGACGTTGAAGCAGGCCTGCGGCGCGGGCTTGAGCCTGACCTCCGGGCCCGCGCCGACCTTTCGAACAACTTCGCGGCGAAATACGGCGCCGTCGCGGAGTTGCGGCCCTGGCCGACGTTCTCCCCGGCCAGGGCCGATCACCCCAGCGCCGCTGTGCACATGACCGGCCTCGGTCCGCCCGAGGACTGGAGCGAACCAGCGATCCGCCGCCGCGCCCTGGAGAGCCTGCAGCCATGAACATCATCGATTGGGCCGCCCTCGCCCAGGGCGCCGTCTATGCGAGCCAGGCTGCGGCTGGGCTGCTTGTCATCCTGGTCGTGGTCGAAGCGGTGTGGAGGGGATGATGCACATTCTCGGCCGCCGATCGCCCGACCTCCGCACCTGCCGCGGCTGCGGCTGCGACGACACCCATGCCTGCATCGAGGGATGTTCCTGGGTGCTGCTCGACATCGACACGCCCACGGGGGTCTGCAGCGTATGCGCGGAGGCGGTCGGGTGGGATCCGCGGGTGCTGGCACAGGTGCAGCCGGGCGATCTGGAAATGGTGGAGGGCGCCTGATGGGAGACATGCTCGACCTCATGAACATGGAGCGCGCGCTGACCCCGCAGGAGCGCCGCAAACTCGCGTCGTTCAAGGCCAGGAAGACCGGACTGCATGCCATGCCGCCGGGCACCGGGCCCGAGGGCGAGACGTGCGGATCGTGCGCGCATCTGTATCGCAAGCAGAGGGCGAAGACGTACCTCAAGTGCGCGTTGACGCGCGCGTTTTGGACGGGCGGCGGCGGGACCGATGTGAGGAAGCGCGATCCCGCCTGCAGCAAATGGGAGGCGCAATCCTCATGAAGATCACCATCGAGTCCACCGCCAAGATCGTCACCTTGATCCAGGGCCGAAGCGAGATTCAAGCCCGCGTCTGGCAGGGCCACACCGAGAGCGGCATCCCGGTGCAGTGCTTCGTCACCCGCATCGCCCCGGAAATCCCCAAGACCGACCCGCGCATCGACGAGCTGACCGTCGAGTTCGAGCGCGACCTCAAGCGCCAGGCCGACCCGCGCATCACCGTCGACGCGATCCCGCTGCGCTTCATCATCTGAGGAATTAAGAACATGCATTCAGACAAGATTTTCATCCAGGTTGATGGCGCGCGCGTGTCTCTCTCCGCGTTTGCGGCGATGGACAAGTCCAAGATCAGGACCGTGGACGCGCGCGGCTGCACCGCCCTCACCGAGCTCAAGGCCGATGCGGCGAAGTACGTGTACGCGAGCGGCTGCACCGCCCTCACCGAGCTCAAGGCCGATGCGGCGAAGACCGTGGACGCGCGCGGCTGCACCGCCCTCACCGAGCTCAAGGCCGATGCGGCGAAGTACGTGTACGCGAGCGGCTGCACCGCCCTCACCGAGCTCAAGGCCGATGCGGCGAAGACCGTGGACGCGCGCGGCTGCACCGCCCTCACCGAGCTCAAGGCCGATGCGGCGAAGTACGTGTACGCGCGCGGCTGCACCGCCCTCACCGAGCTCAAGGCCGATGCGGCGGAGTACGTGGACGCGCGCGGCTGCACCGCCCTCACCGAGCTCAAGGCCGATGCGGCGAAGACCGTGGACGCGCGCGGCTGC
>Ga0265327_10000694_pt1 | contig 53609 bp, 41 predicted proteins | sample 41621metaG_FD_202089 | JGI IMG/M metagenome (GOLD analysis project Ga0265327, IMG submission 202089) | Rhizosphere microbial communities from Carex aquatilis grown in University of Washington, Seatle, WA, United States - 4-16-21 metaG | ecosystem: Host-associated > Plants > Roots > Rhizosphere... | reverse complement strand
TGAGCCGCCGAAGGATGGGGACGAATTCGTTTCTTTTTAACCCGTCCCAGCATTCCACAAGTCCCATGCGCATTAAGTTGGCTTGCTAACCGCATCAGTCGAAGAACGCGAACGGTGCGGTTCGTTCCTCACCGCACCCTACGGCCCTCCATCATCACAATAACATGGCTATTTCACCCGCACCGAAAGACACAACGATCCGCAAATTATTTGCCGTGTCGATGAATCGTTGTGCCTTCCCTGATTGCCAAACGCCGATCATCGATTCCCAGACGAATACGATCTTGGCGCAGGTTTGCCACATTCACGCCGAGAATGAAGGAGGCCTTCGATTTGATCCATCACAAACAAATGAAGATCGGCGCGCCTACGAAAATCTCATTTTGTTATGTAGCCGTCATCACAAGATTATTGATGCACCAGAGAACCTAGCTACTTATACAGCAACCCACCTTAAGCATCTGAAAGCCAATCACGAGCAAGCAGCCAGAACATCAGAGATTACTCTTCCAACTCTCACGAGTGAACTCCTAAGTGAACTGCAAGAATCCAGCGCACGGTATGAACGAGACGCAGTCCATATGGACTTCCGGCATGCTGTGTTTCGAGCTGGTGGCGAAGGCGGTGTGAATGGCGGTGGCGGTGGTGGCGGTATTATCACGATAGTTGGATCGACCCGTCTGCCACCCAGTTCAATAATTGACTTGGAAGATAGCAATGCCAAGACTCCCTACGGAGGTGGTGGTGGCGGTGGTGTCATTCAGTTTGTTGGCAGGGCCGCTACTCTCGAAGATGTTGCTTCCGGCCTACGGGTTTCTAGTCTGTTCACAGCGAACGCGGTCGTCATCTCCGAATTATTTCATGTCCTTGGTGGAGGTTGGTCGTTCTGTCCGTTGCCGACGGTTCCATCCCAAGTCAACATTAACGTGGTATGTGTCCTCGAACTAGGCACAATCGCACCAGAGACATTACTTCAAATCAACATCGAAATATTGAACCCGCAGGGCAGCCTCATATGCACCGATTCCCGAGATATTGCCGTGCCTTCAAGCACCAACTTAACTCCACGATTCTTGATTTCGCACATCCTTCAATTTGAAGTAAACGAACTAGGGTCATGGACTATTCGGGTCACTTCAGCAGATATTGTACTTGCAAACTATGGCATAGAGTTTAAACTTCATGCGTCTACTTAATACTTGGCTGAAGCGTGGTAAAGAGTATTTTATCGTTCCCACGCTCCGCGTCGCGATTCACGATACCTAGCAGTAGCCCTGTAGGTCGGGCGCGTCTCTTTGCGCCCGACATTCCGCTATATCCGGCCTGATTGTCGGGCAACGATAAAGCCGTTGCCCGACCTACTTTACAGCCCCCTCCCACCAGTTATTGATAACCCACTCATAAGCCCCATAATACAAAGGCACCGTCTTAGGCCGCTGCAAGCGCTTGTTGTAAATCAAGTAATGATGGGTCAGGTAGCGCCAGGGCAGCACGTAATAGCCATGCAACAACACCCGATCCAAAGCATGGGCCACGGTCTCCTGCTCTTCGCGGGTATTGACTTCGTAAAGTTTCTTGATCAGCTCGTCCACGGCCCGGGATTTCACGCCGATGATATTCTCCGAGCCCGGCACGTCGGCGTCGGCGCTGTTGAAATTGCGCCATAGTTCGGCGGCGGGGTTGCGGGCCTCGCGGAAGGAGACGGAGGTGAAGTCGTAGTCGAAATTCTTCATCCGTGCGCGGTCGGAGGCGGGGTCGGTGGGGCGGGGTTTCAGCACCATGCCGAGTTTTTGCAGATTCAGGAAAAACGCGTCCAGCAGCATATTGCCCCGTCCGCCGGGGACTTCGATTTCAAACGGCTCGCCCTTGGCGTTGCGCAGCACGCCGTCGGTGTTATGCCAGCCGGCCTCGGCCAATAATTCCAGCGCCTTGCCGAGATTCTGCCGCAGGCTGGACGGCGGTTTCGTCGTCGCCTGTTCGACGACGGGGCCGAACACGGCGGGGTCCAGTTCGGCGCGGTAGGGTTCCAGCAGTTTGATTTCGGCTTCGCTGGGCAAACCCTTCGCGGCCAGCGGCGTGTGGGCGAAATAGCTGTCCTGGCGCTCGAACTGGTCGTCGAAGATCTTGTAATTCAGCCATTGCCAGTCATAGGCGTAACCCAGCGCCCGGCGCACCCGGGCGTCTTTGAAATTCGCCCGCCGCAGGTTGACCGCGTAGCCGTTCATCGCCGAGGGGTTTTGGTGGGGGAACAGTTCTTTAATCAACTCCCCGTCGTCGAAGCGCTTGCCGATGAATTGGCAGCACCAGTAGCGCATCCGGGTTTCGCTGAAGAAATCAAAATCCCCGGCGCGCATCGCGGCGACTTGGGTGTCGGTGTCCTTGTAGAGTTTATAAACCACCTTGTCAAAATTGAACGCGCCGCGGCGGACGGGAATATCTTTGCCCCAGTAATCCGGGTTGCGGCGATAAATCACATTTTGGCCGCTGGGCGAGGGTTCTAGCAAATAAGCGCCGCTGGCGATAGGCTGCTCCAGGCGCAATTGCTCAAAAGGCGTCGCCTTCCCACCTTTGGCATCCCCGCCCCATTTGGGCGAGAACACCGGCAGGCTGCCTGCGACGAAGGACAGATCGCGGCCCTTGCGGGCGAATTCGAAGCGCACGGTATGCTCGTCCACGACCGTGAGTTGTTTGATTTCCGCGAAGTAGGATTTGAACTTCGGGCTGGCTTTGCGGCTGACCAGGGTGTCAAACGAGTATTTGACTTCTTTGGCCGTCACCGGGTCGCCGTTGGAAAACTGGGCTTTCGGGTTGATATGGAAGGTGGCCGAACTGAAATCCGGGGCCACTTGGATGTCGTCGGCGAGCAAGCCATATTGGGTGTTCGGCTCGTCCAGGCTGTTCACGGTCAGGGTTTCAAACACCAGTTCCAACAAACCCGGCGCGACTTTGCCTTTCAGCGTGAACGGGTTGTATTTGTCGAAGCTGCTGTTCTGGCTGACGATGGACAGGTTCAGCGTGCCGGTTTTCGGCGCGTCGGGGTTGACATAGTCAAAATGGGCGAAATTGGCCGGGTATTTCGGCTCGCCAAACTGGGCCACGGCGTGGGCGGCAAAGCCGGGCATGGGAAAACAGAGACTGATGGCGAGGAAGATTCCTATCTTTTCGTTGCGCCGTTGCGCCGTTGCGTGAAATATTCTTTTCAACCATCCGAAAAACTTTTTTCTCACGCAACGACGCAACGGCGCAACGTTAAGAACGCTTTTCTCTGTGTGGCCCGGTTCATACGGGAGGCTTTCACGGCCTTTAGCGCGTGGGAACCGGAAAAATAGCCTGGGCGTAATCATGCGATGGGTTATCTTGGGAATTCTGTCAAAGTGAGGCACTGACCAAGCGCTGGGTATAGGGGTGCTGCGGATTGGCGATGACCGCTTCCGTCTCGCCGGCCTCGACGATCTCGCCTTCGTGCATCACATACAGCCGGTGCGCCAAGGCGTTGACGACGGCCAGGTCGTGGGTAATCAGCACATAGCTGAGGCCGTATTTCTTTTGCAGGCGCACCAGCAATTGCAGCACTTGGTTCTGGATGGAGACATCCAGCGCGGAGGTCGGCTCGTCCAGGATCAACACCCGCGGGGCCAGCACCAGGGTGCGGGCGATGGCGATGCGCTGCCGTTGCCCGCCGGAAAACTCGTGCGGGTAAGAGCCCAGCGCCGAGGCGGGCAGGCCCACCTCGGTCAGCACCTCGACGATCTTGGCGCGGCGCTGTTCTTTGCTTAGATCGGGGAAATGCAGGCCTAAGCCCTCGCCGACAATCTGCTCCACGGTCTGCCGGGGCGACAACGCGCCGAACGGGTCTTGAAACACTACTTGCAGGCGGGCGCGCAAGGCCCGCCGCTCGCGCTTGGAGCGCTGGGCCAGCGGCACGCCCTCGAAATCCAGCCCGCCCGACCGCACCGGCACCAGGCTTAAAATCGCCTGGGCCAGCGTGGATTTGCCCGAGCCCGACTCGCCCACCACGCCGATGGTCTCGCCCTCGCGCAGGCTCACCGCCGCCCCGGCCAAGGCGACGAACTGGCTGGGGCGGAACAGGCCGCGCCAGCCGGTTTGCTTTTTCGGATACTCCACCCGCAAATCTTTGGTTTCCAGCAAGACCGGCGCATGTTTCGGGATGGGGTCGATCTGGCGGACGGGCAGGCTGTTGAGCAATTTCACCGTGTAAGGGTGTTGCGGATTGCGGTACAGGGTTTCGGTGTCGCCGGTCTCGACCAGCTTGCCGCGCTCCATGACCGCGACCCGCTGCGCGAAGCGCCGCACCAGGTTGAGGTCGTGGGTGATCAGCAGCACCGCCATGCCTTCCTCCTGCTGCAAATCCAGCAGCAGTCGCACGATGCGGGCGCGTATCGTGGTGTCCAAGGCCGTGGTCGGCTCGTCGGCGATCAGCAGCTTCGGGCGGCAGGCCAGGGCCATGGCGATCATCGCGCGCTGGCGCTGCCCGCCAGAAAGCTGGTGCGGAAAGCTGTCCACGCGGCGCTCCGGCTCGCGGATGCCGGTGCGCTCGAACAAATGGATGGTCTTCTCGCGGGCTTGCTTGGGGGTGAGCCCCTCGTGCAGGATCAAGGTTTCGATGACCTGGTTGCCAATGCTGTACAGCGGGTTCAGCGCCGTCATTGGTTCCTGGAAAATCATCGCGATGTCGGCCCCGCGTATCTGGCGCAGCGCGTCGGCGGGCTTTTGCAGCAGATCCTCGCCTTGGAAACGGATTTGCCCGTCGATTTTGGCCTGCGCCAGCAGGCGCAAGATCGACAAGGCGGTCACAGTCTTGCCCGAGCCGGACTCGCCGACCAAGGCCACGCGCTCGCCGGCGTGGATTTCCAGATTGAGCTTGTCGACGGCCAGTTTGCCGTCAAAGGCGATGGACACATCCTCCAAAGCCAGCAAAGGATTAGCCATCAGTCTGTCCTCTGTGTGCCAAGGCGGGTGTCCATGGCGGTGCGCAGCGCCTCGCCCATGAAGGTCAGCAATAAAATCGTCAACACCAGCACGCCAAACGAAGACACCGAAATCCACCAGGCGTCCAGGTTTTCCTTGCCTTGCAATAACAATTTGCCCAGGCTCGGCGACTGCCCGCCGACGCCCAGCCCGAGAAAATCAAGCGAAGCCAAGGCCATGATCCCCGCGCTCATGCGGAAGGGCAAAAAGGTAATCACCGGGGTCAGGCTGTTCGGCAGGATGTGCCGCCAGATGATTTGCGCATGCGAGAGGCCCAAGGCCCGCGCCGCTTTGACATATTCCAACTGGCGGTTGCGCAGAAATTCGGCGCGCACATAATCGGATAAATGCACCCAGCCAAACAGCGCCAATAACACAAACAGCATGATGAAGCTTTGCTGGAAAATGGAGGCGAAGATAATCAGCAAATACAGCTCAGGCATGGAACCCCACACCTCGATCAAGCGTTGCGCGAACAGATCCACCTTGCCGCCAAAATACCCCTGCACCGCGCCTATCAGTATGCCTAGCGCGGTGCCGACCAAGGTCAAGCCCAGCGCGAAAGTCACCGAAATGCGGAACCCGTACAATAAGCGCGCGGCGATGTCGTAGCCCGCCGTGTCGGTGCCCAGCCAGTTTTCCCGCGAAGGCGGGCCTGGGTTGTGCGTGCCGGATGAATAATAGCTTAGCGTGTCATAGTAATAAGGGTTTGGCGGGTAAATGGCGAAGTTTCCCGGCTTGTTGAATTGTTCGCGCAGATACGGGTCGTTGTAATCGGCGAAAATCGGCAAATTGCCGCCGAACACGGTTTCCTGGTATTGGTGGACAAGCGGAAAATACCACTGCCCTTGGTAATACACCACCAGCGGCTTCTCGTTGGAGATCAGCTCGCCCGCCAGGCTCAATCCATAGATCACCAGAAAAACAACCAGGCTCCAATACCCTAAGCGTTGGCGTTTGAAGCGCAGCCACAATCTCAAGCTTGGCGAGGCATGCGCATAGTGGCTGCTGGCGGATTCCGGCGCGGACAGCGGCTCCGCGCCCGCCAACAGGGAAGCGGAATGGGGTTCGGCGGGTATGCTCATTTAGGGTTCCTGGGCGTCAAATTTAATCCGGGGATCGACTAGCACATAGGCGATGTCGCCTATCAGCTTGGTGAACAGCCCCAGCAAGGTGAACAAATACAGATTCCCCAACACCACGGGGTAATCACGGCTGTTGATCGACTCGAACGACAACAGCCCCAAGCCGTCCAGCGAGAACAAGGTTTCGATCAGCAAGCTGCCGGTGAAAAAAGCAGTGATGAAGGTGCCGGGGAAACCGGTCACCAGCGGCAGCAAGGCATTGCGGAACACATGCTTCCACAGCACTTGCCGCTCGGACAGGCCTTTCGCCCGCGCGGTCAGCACATATTGGCGGCTCAATTCATCTAAAAAGGTGTTTTTGGTCAGCAGGGTTTTCAGCGCGAAGGTGCTGACCACGGAGGCTGTCACCGGCAGCGTGATATGCCACAGGTAGTCGGTGATTTTGCCAAACCAGCTCAATTGCGCCCAGTTTTCCGAGGTCAGGCCGCGCAACGGGAAAATATCCCAAAACGACCCGCCGCCGAACAACACAATCAGCAACACCCCCAGCACAAAACCCGGCACGGCGTAGCCGCCCAACACCAGCAAACTAGTGACAAAGTCGAAGCGGCTGCCGGCGCGGATCGCTTTGGCCACGCCCAAAGGCACCGACACCAGGTAGGTCAGGAAAAACGTCCAAACCCCTAATGAAACCGACACGGCGAGCTTTTGCTTAATCAGCGACCACACGCTGTCATTGCGGAAATAACTCTCCCCCAGGTTGAAGCGCAGAAAATTGTTCAGCATCAGCCAATAGCGCTGCAACGGCGGCTTGTCAAAGCCGTACAGCCCCGACAATTGCTCGATCTGCTGGGCGTCGATGCCTTTGCGGCCGCTGTAACTCCAGCCGCCGCCCGCCGCCCCGCCCTCCGCGCCCGCCCGGGCGCTTTCGCCGTCCAGTTGCATCAACACATGCTCCACCGGCCCGCCCGGCACAAACTGGGTCACGGCGAAGGTCAACGTCAACACGCCGAGCAAGGTCGGAACAATCGCCAAAATGCGTTTTAACAAGTAATACCACATGCTCTTTCAACCCTTATGTTGCCGACGCTCGCGCTCCATGGCGACGGTGGAAACGCTAAATCCCAGCTTTGAGAAAAACGCGAACGCGCCGTCGCGACCGGCCCGCAATACCCAGGTGATATTGGGATTGCTGCCCATGACATGGCCCACCAGTGCGCGGCCAATCCCTTGATTGCGATGCGCGGGGGAGACCACGACCATCGACAAATAGCCGTTGGATATTCCATCGGTGATGCCACGGGCAAATCCCACGACATCCTCTTCAATAAACGCGACAGCCGCCCGCTGGGAGTTTTCGACAAGGCTTGCAAAATCCTCTGAAGTGCCTACGCGATGCCCCCAGCCGTTGGCGGCCAGAAACTGCCGCACCGGCTCGACTTCAAGGGCTTGTAAATTTCGAATTTGCATCACGGGGGCCTTCGGTTTTACGCCGCCTTTTTGGCGAAAACCCGCTCAATCGCCGCCAAGGGCCGAGGATCGATCCACGCCCTCACGTCAAAATCAGACTTCAAAAATCCGCGTTGGAACAGGAAGTCCTTGTAGGTTTCCAAGCCTTGGATCGAGGTTTCGGACAGGTCGGTGTATTGGCGCAGGTGCAGATCCTCGCCGTAAGCCCGCTTCACCCACGCCTCGTCCGAGCCGGTCTCCCGCGCCACATAGGCGGCCGTTTCCGCCGGGTGCGCGGCGGCCCAGCCGCCGATGGCGACGACGCGGGCCAGGAAGCGGGCGACGAGATCCGGGCGGCGGTCGAGGAGGTGGCTGTCCACCGTGACCGGGCGCGGCGCGCCGTTGTTAGCGCGAACCAAGGGGTCGGGATGGTTGCGGATGTCGTTGACGACCGTCGCGCCGAGTTCATGGGCGGCTTGCACGCCCCGCGAGCCTTTGACGAACACCGCGTCCACCGTCTTGTCCAGCAAGGCTTGGATGACGGCGGCATAGCCGCCGCCGCGGCGGCCGCCAAGCTGGGCGGCCGGGCCGCGCTCCCCCTGCACCGGGAAGTTGATCCATTCGACTTCCTGCTCCCCCACGCCGCCGAGTTCCAGCGTGACCAGGAAGCCGCGCAGCGCGCCGGCCCGGCCATGGTCGATGGTGTTGCCATGCACCGGCAGGCCAAGGCGGCGGCCGCGCAAGTCGGCGGGGGTTTTGATGCCGGAATCCGGCAGCGCGAGAATGAGTTGCGATTCGTCGATCCAGTTCAGGCCGATGACGCGGGTGTCGGTGCCGTTGGCTTTGGCCCAAATCGCCGGCACGTTGCCGCCCTGGCGGAAAGAGCCTTGCAAATGGTGGTCGTAATGGGATTCGCGCACCGCCGGATCGGTGGTTTCCTGCAAGGTTTTGATGGCAATGCCGTCGGGGCCGAATTCTTCTTTGAACCAGCCCAGTTGCGAGGCCAAACCTAAAGGCGTGGGCACGGGGCAACGGGTATACCATAGAGTATCAACGGGTTTGTCTTGGTATTTGTCTGACATGGCGTGGCCTTTAAGGCTGGAGTCGATGGAAAAGTGCCTAAGGCGTTAGCCCGGCACGACTTGTCGCAATGTAGTGCAGGTACTATGCCAGCGGGTAAACCCGGCAAGGCCAGACCTTGGCGGACTGGGCCGATGGCGGATAGATGGTTTTTTTGGACGTTGACGCGAAACTGGGGCGGCGGCTTCTGGCGGGCGGGGGCTGTTGGGTAAACAGCAGTGTGCGGGCGGGGTGTTTCCTGGGAAGCAGCGCGCCCGGTCCGGCGCGCCGCCCGGTTTCGACGCGGGGCCTGGTGAGGGCTGGCGTGCTGGCGCTTGGGCCAAGAAACCCCAGGCTGGTATGGTTTCTGCTCAAATAGGCGCATCCTTCTCCACAACCTGACGAGGCGAGCATGACCCAGTTCCATTGGCGGATTCCGATTCACGGCTGCAAAGGCGACATCGCCGCGCCGTTTTACACGCGCGGCACTTGGGGGCCGGTGTCGGCGGGCAAGCCCGCGCCGAGCTTGACCGACGGCGCAGAGGGCCGCTTCCCTTACCATGACTATCTGCTGGAGGTCGCCAAGGCGGCGGAGATTTCCGGCTTCGACGGGGCGCTGATCCCGTCCTTCCCGGATTCGGAAGACCCTTGGGTGATCGCCTCGTCCATCGCCCGGCACACCAAGACCCTGCGCTTCATGATCGCCTACCAGCCCTGCTGGTTCAATCCGCTGTACGCGGCCAAGGCGTCGGCGAGTTTGCAGCGGCTGTCGGGCGGGCGCTTGCTGTTCAACATCATCACCGGCGGCGGCGGCCCGCAGCAATTGTGGTGGGGCGACCGCATCGCCCACGACGACCGCTACACCCGCACGACCGAATTCCTCGATGTGCTGAAAGGCGTCTGGAACGGCGGGCCGTTCAGCTACGACGGCAAATTTTTCCAGATCGAAGAGGCGGGCCTGCCAGAGCCTTTGGCCGGGCAGGTCTTCCCCGAACTGTATTTCGTCGGCTCCTCGGACGCGGCGCTGGCCGCCCAAGGCAAGCACGCCGACTACGACCTGACCCATCTGGAGCCGCGCGAAAATCTGAAGATCAAGTTCGCCCGCGTGGCGGAGCTGGCCTCCAAGGACGGGCGCACGGTGAAGCCCGCCGTGCGCTTCAACATCATCGCCCGGCAGACGCCGGAAGAGGCCTGGGAGGTGGTGCGCCGCGCCTGGGCGCAGGTGGACTGGGACGCCCGCGAGCAAGCCCAGCGCGGCCAGCGGCGCGGCGACGGCGTGGGCTCGTGGCGCACGGAAGTCACGCGCCACACCAAAGTCGAAGACCTGGTGTTTGAAGGCTTGTGGGCCGGCTTCGGTACGCTGGGCAGCCAAGGCTCGCCGCTGGGCTTCGTCGGCAGCTACGAGCAGGCCGCGGAGACCATCGACAGTTTCATCCAGCTCGGCGTGCAGGGCTTCATCCTGTCCAGCACCCCGGCGCTGGAAGAAGCCTTCCATGTCGGCGAGGAAGTCTTGCCGCTCGTGCGCGGCAGCACCAGCGCCAAATCACTGCGCGGCAGCGCCTCCTTCAAAACCGCGACCCGTTAGAGGACGACCGATGAGCAGCGAATTTTTCTGGCAACTGCCCGCGAGCGGCGATGGCCGCGCCCTCCACCCGGAACACTGGACGCGCGGCGACCACACCCCCGCCGCCGAGCGCCCGGTGTTTGCCCGCATCGACCTGCGCCGCGACGGCGGCCACACCTGGTACGACCACTTAGGCCAAATCGCCCGCGCCGCCGAAATCACCGGTTTTGACGGCGTGTTGATTCCGCAGACGCCGGCCGGCGAGGAGCCTTTGATCGTCGCCGGGGCCTTGGCCCGCGAGGCGCGGCGGCTGAAATTCCTGCCCGCCTTGCCCGCGCCGTTCCTGTCGGCGGTGTACGCGGCGAAGATCGCCATCAGCTTCCAGCGCCTGACCGGCGGCCGGCTGGCGTGGAACCTCGTCACCGAGGAGCATGGCGCGAAATCCTGGCACGGCCACCGCTGGAGCGTCAGCGAGCAAATCGCCCGCACCGACGAATTCCTCGACGTGGTCAAAGGCTTTTGGAACCAGCCGCCGTTCACCTACCAGGGCCGCTACTACGAAGTGGTCGACGGCGGTTTCCCGCCCGCGCTGTCCGGGCCAAGCCTACCGCTGATTTACTTGTCGGGTGAAAGCGAAGAGGCGCTGGCCTTGGGCGCGAAACACGCCGATGTGTATTTCCTGCCGCTGGACTCGGTTGCGGCGACGCGGCTGCGCGTCGAGGATTTGACCCGGCGGGCGGCGGCGCTGGGGCGGACGCTGCGCTTTGGCGTCCAAGCCGACGTGGTGGCGCGGCACAGCGGCGAAGACGCCTGGAAAGACTTGCGGGCGCGCTGGAACCAGGCGGCGGCCAAGACCGTGCCGATTTCCGCCGCGCCCGGCAACACCCCGGGGCGGACTGAAGACGATTTCGACGCGCTGACACTGGGGCCGAACCTGTGGGCCGGTTTCGGCCTGGTCCGCCCCGGCGCGCCGGCGGGCCTGGTCGGCAGTTACCAGGAAGTGGCCGAGCGCATCCAGGAATATGCCGGGGCGGGCATCAGCACCTTCGCGCTGTCCGCCAACCCGCATCTGGAAGAGGCCTACCGGATCGGCGAGCAGTTGCTGCCGCTGGCCAAAGCCCGGACGGCGGCGGTTGCAAGCCAGGCGTCTTGACCCTTCTTCCCGGCAGGCAGGCGCATGCTAAGATTGCCCTAAAAGCCTGCCGGGGAGCGCTTTGCAAGCGCGAGTTTCTCCGCGCCGTCGCGCTTGAAAACCGCTCCCACCGACACATCAACCTAGCCGCCAACGAGTTTTCCCGCCATGCCACCGCTACTCGACTCCCTAACCGCCTACCAGGGCTGGTTTGCCTGGGCCTTGCTGTCCGCCGTGTTCGCCGCGCTGACCGCGATTTTTGCGAAACTCGGCCTGGCGGGCGTCGATTCCGACCTCGCCACGCTGCTGCGCACGTTTGTCATCGTCCTGGTGCTGGGCGCGCTGGTGGCGGCGACGGGGAAATGGACGAACCCGCTGAATCTCGCGCCGAAAACCTTGGGCTTTCTCGTGTTGTCCGGGCTGGCGACCGGCGCGTCCTGGGTGTGCTATTTCCGCGCCTTGAGTATCGGCGAGGCGTCCAAAGTCGCCCCGGTCGACAAACTGAGCCTGGTGCTGGTCGCCATTTTCGCGGTTTTGTTCCTCGGCGAGCGGCCCAATGCCAGGGAATGGCTGGGCATCGCCTTGGTCGGCGTCGGCGTGGTGGTTTTGGGGTTTAAGCGCTGATGCGAAAACCCGATTAGGCCGATGGGGCGGGCAAACAATGCCACCGTTTGCCCGTCCTGCGCCCTGAACCAGGCTCAGTCTTCCAAACGGAAACCCACTTTCAACACCACTTGAAAATGCCCGACTTTCCCCTCGGCAATATGGCCTCGGGTTTCGACGACCTCAAACCAGTCCAGGCGCTTGCCGCTCTCGGCAAGCTTGGCAATGGCATTATGGATAGCCTCGTCGCTGCTGTTTTTTGACGAACCGACGATATTGACGACTTTGTAAACGTGATCGGACATGGTGACTCCTAAATGATCGTGATAAAGCGGAATATTTCCGGCCACATAAAATACAGCAGGTTTTGTGCCAGCATACTTTGATCCCTTGTCCGCCGCCGATGGTATGAGGTTTGCCGCCTCATCGGCACAGCGGCCTTTCCGTTTCATTATCTCTAAACTTTCCCATCCACCCTTTAGCAGGAACTTACGATGACCCAAACCCGCACCCCTGGACACAGCGTCCACCCTTTGTTCGTCGAGCGCTGGTCGCCCCGCGCATTCACCGGCGAACCCCTAGCCAACGAGACCTTGTTTGGCTTTTTTGAGGCCGCGCGCTGGGCGCCGTCGGCTTACAATTCCCAGCCCTGGCGCTTCCTCTACGCCAAAAATGATTCGGAGCACTGGCCGCAGTTTGTCGGGCTGCTGTCCGAGTTCAACCGCGCCTGGGCGCAAAACGCCTCGGCCTTGGTGATTTTGCTGTCGAAAACCCATTTCGTCCCGCCCGGCAAAACCGAGGCGATTCCGGCCACCACCCACGCCTTCGACGCCGGCGCGGCCTGGGCCAACCTGGCTTTGCAGGCTTCGCTGGACGGCTGGTCCACCCATGCCGTCGGCGGCTATGACAAGGACAAGGCCCGCGAGGTATTGGGCATCCCCGCCGATTACGCCTTGGAAGCCGCCATCGTCATCGGCAAGCGCGGCGACAAAACCCTGCTGCCGCCCAACTTGCAAGAACGCGAACAACCCAGCCCGCGCCGGCCTTTGGCCGAACTGGTCGCCGAGGGCGGGTTCGCGTTTGCCTGAGAGGATTTGACTGCGGGGCGCGCCGGGGCCTGCAAAGCGCCGGCGCGGGCGGGACAACCGCGCCCCGTCCGACGCGGGTTGATCCCCCCCGAAAGCTTTGAGCCGCATGGTTTTCATGGTTTCATATCCCGGAACCTTAAGACAAAGCCATGCCCTCTCGATGCCCAAGCCCGACGCCCCCCCTCTGTCCTTGATCCAGCGGCTGCCGCGATTCGCCAGCGGGATGGTGGCCGGGATAGCCTTGATCGTGTTGGTGGGCTGGATTTTCGGCCTGCCTGTCCTGGCCAGCTTCGTCCCTGGCCTGCGTCCCATGCAGCCGGTCACCGCGCTGACTTTCCTGGTCGCCGCCGCGGCCTTGTACTTGGCCTGCCGCGGCACAAGCCCCTGGCCGCGGCGGCTGGCGACGGCGGGGGCGGCCATGGTGTTGCTGGCCGCCCTGTCCAACCTTTTGGCCTATTTTCCAGGCTTGGATTTTGGATTCGGGTTGCTATTCGGCCAAGAGGCGGACCGACCCCATCGGATGACGCCCCACACGACCGCCGCCTTTGTGTCGGCGGCCAGCGCCTTGTTGCTGCGGCAGGTGGAAACCCGGGGCGGTTTCCGTCCCGCGCCCTACTTCGCCGCAGCCGCAGGCTTCGCCGCGCTGCTGGAGCTGGCCGACTATCTCTATCGCATTAGCCTGCTCTACGCCATCGACGTCCACACCGGCATGTCCCTGCCCACCATCCTGGCCTTTTTAGCCTTGAGCCTGGGATTGCTGGAGGCCGACCCTGGGCGCGGTTTGCTGGCGTCCGCCCGAAGCCCCGGCGCGGGCGGGCTCATGTTGCGGAGGCTGCTGCCGACGGCGGTGGCGCTGCCGGTCGGGCTGGGCTGGCTAAGCTTCCTGGGCCAGCGCGCGGGGCTTTATGACATCCCGGCGGGCGCGGCGCTGATGGTCACCTCAACCGTCCTGCTGTTGGGGGCGTTGATCTGGCGCAACGCCGGCTTGCTTGACCGGCTGGACCGGGACTTGCGGGAGGCCAACGCGTCGCTGGAGCGGCGGGTGGAGGAGCGGACGGCGGCGTTGCGCGAGAGCGAGGAACGGCTGGCCGGCATCGTGAGCTCGGCGATGGACGCCATCGTTTCGACGGACGAGGCGCAGGTCATCCGCCTGTTCAACCCCGCCGCCGAAAAAATGTTCGGCCTCAGCGCGGCCGAGGCCATCGGCCAGAGCCTTGCCTGCCTCATGCCCGGACGGCTCTGCCAAGCCCATGAGGACTCCGTGCGGCGCTTCGCCTCGACCGGCGTGACGACCCGCCGGATGGGCGCGCTGGGGGAGACGCGCGGCGTGCGCGCCGACGGCGAGGCGTTTCCGGTCGAAGTCTCCATTTCCCAGGTTCCATCCGCCGGCGGCAAGCTGTTCACGGCCATCGTGCGCGACATCACCGAGCGCAAACGGGACGAGGACGCCTTGCGCGAAAGCGAGGAGCGCTTCCGCCTGTTGGCCGAGTTGAGCCCCGACGCCATCCTCGTCCATGTGGACGGCCGCTACACATATGCGAACCCGGCGGCGACACGGCTGCTCGGGGCCAAGGACACCCAGGCGATCATCGGCTATCCGGTCTACGAAGTCATTCCGCCCGAATCCCACGCGCTCGTGGCCGAGCGTGTCCGGCGGATGTTGGAAGAAAACCTCGCCGTGCCGTTGATTGAATACCATTGGAGGCGTCTGGACGGCAGCTTGGTGGACGTGGAAGTCTCGGCCGGGCCGATCCTCTGGCGGGGAAGGCCGGCCATCCAAGTGATGGCCCGCGACATCACCACACGCAAGCGGGCCGAGGCGGCTTTGCGGCAGAGCGAGGAGCGCTTCCGCGCGATTTTCGAACACGCCGGGATCGGCATCGCCATCACCGATTGGGAGGGGCGCTTCCAGCAGTGCAACCCCGCTTATTGCGAGCTGCTCGGCTACCGCGTGGAAGAGCTCCGCGGCGGCCGCTTCTCCCAGCTCATACATCCGGACGACCAGGCCGCCAACTTGGCCGAAATCCAGCGCCTGCAAAACCAGGATGTGCCGCACTTCGAGATCGAAAACCGCTACCTGCGCAAGAACGGCGAACCGGTCTGGGTGCGCAAGTTCGTGTCGCTAGTGCCGGACGCGACGGGCAGGCGCGCCCACATCGTGGCCCTGGTCACCGACATGAGCGAACACCGCCGCATGGAACAGGCGCTGCGGGACGCGGACAGGCGCAAGGACGAATTCCTGGCGATACTGGCCCATGAACTGCGCAACCCGCTGGCCCCGATCCGCAACGGCCTTTACTTGCTGCGGATGGCCGGCGGCCAGGACGCCGCCGCCGGACAGATCTACGGGATGATGGAACGGCAGGTGAACCACCTGATCCGTCTGGTCGACGATCTGATGGAGGTGTCCCGCATCACCCGTGGCAAAATCGAGTTGCGGAAGGATCGGACCGACCTGGCGGAGATCATCGGCAACGCCGTCGAAACCAGCCAGCCGCTGATCGACGCCGCCCGCCATGCCATGAAGATAAGCCTCCCGTCCTGCCCGCTTCCGGTCGACGCCGACCCGGTGCGGCTTGCCCAAGTGTTCGCGAACCTGCTCAACAATGCCGCCAAGTACACCGAATCCGGCGGGCATCTCGAACTGTTCGCTGAGCGCCGGGACGGCGAGGCTGTCGTCAGCGTCCGCGACGACGGCGGCGGCATCCCGGCTGAAATGCTGCCCTGCGTGTTCGACCTTTTTGCCCAGGTCGACCGCAGCCTGGGCCGCGCCAAGGGCGGACTCGGCATCGGCCTGGCCTTGGTGCGCAGCTTGGTCGAGATGCACGGGGGCCGGGTCGAGGCCCGCAGCGCAGGGGTGGGCCGGGGCAGCGAGTTCATTGTCCGACTGCCCTTGGCCGACGCCCCGCCGGCCGAATCCGCCCCCCCGGACACGGCGGCCGCCGCGGCCGGCATTCCGCGCCGCGTGCTGGTGGTCGATGACAACCGTGACGCCGCCGACAGCCTCGGGCGCCTGCTTGAGTGCCTGGGCGCGACGGCGCGGGTGGTCTACGACGGCCAGTCGGCGCTCGCCGCCCTGGCGGACTTCAAGCCCGACGTGGTGCTGCTGGATCTGGGGATGCCTGCGATGGATGGCTACGAAACGGCCCGGCGGGCCCGCCAAGGCCTGGGAGGGGAGGCGGTCACGCTGGTCGCCCTGACCGGCTGGGGCCAAGACGAAGACCACCGCCGCACCCATGAGGCCGGCTTTGACCGCCATCTGGTCAAGCCAGTCGGTTTGGACCAGTTGCAAACAATCCTGAGCAACCCGAAAACCGCGCCAGCTTGAGCCCCGCCCTGCGTTCGAGGGGATCGTCCGGCGCACTTGGGAGGCGGGAGACGGGTGATGCGCTTGTTGAAGGTCAGCTTGGTGGACGGCTGGACGGGGCTGACTTTGTGTGTCGGTCTGCAAGACATCCTGTTCGGCGTGCCCGAGGTCGCGGTGACGGAAGCGGCGGTGGGCGTGTTGGAGGCGGACAGCGTCAACATCGCCAGCCATGGGCACAATCCGGTGCTGTCGGAAGACATCGGCGTCAAAAATCTGCTGCTGGTCGGCAACAAGGTCAGCGGCGAGGCCGACCGGGACTTCCTCGCGGCACACCCCCCCGACGTTCCGTTGATCGATTGCCTCGACCAGTCCGCACGGGCCATGCACGCCGACCAGACCGGCAAAACCCTTTACAGCCTGGATGCGCAGCTCGCCGGCACGGTGGCTGGCATCGCCCAAGCGCTTGAACGGCGCTGCGCCCCGGCGCACGGTTTGAAAACAGCAGACACCCATGTGCGATCGTGCGGTTGCCACAGCCTGGCGGGAAAGCTGAAAACCCATGCCCGCACCCGCTGGCTGCGCGACGGGCGCGCGGCCGCTGTTTTTGCGGGCAGGCGGCTTGACGCCCCCCATTTTCCACCTCTTTTTTACAATTTTTTTATACTGACGCCCTAAAGTTATACGGTTTTTTTAGCGAAATTGCCATAGCATACGGACACTGAAATAGTTTTTATCGGGAGGCCAAAGCCATGCTATTAAGAGAACTCTTTCTTACCCTGCTTGCGCTTTCCATCAATATCGCTCTTTTCAGCTTTGTCATTGGCTGTTTTAGAGTGTGATCCTTGATTCTACTTTAGGTGATCCTATGGACATCGCATATGTAATCTTGACGGTTTTCTTCTTTGCCATCACGGTGGCGCTGGCGCTCGGTTGCGAGCGTTTGCGGAGGCAGCCATGACCTGGGTCTATTTGCTCAGCGGCGCTTTGGCGCTGGGAATTTTCATGTATCTGGTTGTCGCGCTGTTTTATCCGGAGAAATTCTGATGACTGGCAACGGTTTTTTACAGATCGCGCTCTATGTGGCCGCGCTGCTGGCTTTGGCGAAACCGCTGGGCTGGTATATGGCCCGCATCTACCAAGACGAGCCTGCCGGTCTAAACCGATGGCTTAAATCCTTTGAAAACGGGATTTACCGGCTGTCCGGAGTCGACGCCAAGAGCGAGATGCGCTGGACGGATTACACCGTCGCCTTGCTCGTGTTCAACCTGCTCGGGGCGCTGGCGGTGTTCGCTTTGCAACGGTTGCAACTCTACCTGCCGTTGAACCCGCAGGGCCTGGCCAACGTCAGCCCCGACTCGGCCTTCAACACCGCCGTGAGCTTCGCCACCAACACCAACTGGCAGGGCTATAGCGGCGAGGCGACCATGAGCTACCTGACCCAGATGCTGGGGCTGACGGTGCAGAATTTCGTGTCGGCGGCGGCCGGCATGGCGACCCTGGTGGCCTTCGCCCGCGGCTTCATCCGCCGCAACGCCGACAGCATCGGCAATTTCTGGGTGGATCTGACCCGCGGCACGCTCTACATCCTGCTGCCTCTGTCCTTGGCTTTGGCTTTGGCGCTGGTGGGGCAGGGGGTGGTGCAGAATTTCAGTCCTTACCAGGCCGTGCCGCTGGCCGAGGCGGCCAGCTATGAGCAGCCTAAGTTGGGCGCGGACGGGCAGGCCCTGAAAGACGCCGACGGCAAGCCGGTGGTGGAGAAAGTCGAGTTGAAGGAGCAGACCCTGGCGCTGGGGCCTGCGGCCTCGCAGGTCGCCATCAAGCAGCTCGGCACCAACGGCGGCGGCTTCTTCAACGTCAATTCGGCGCACCCGTTCGAGAACCCGACCCCGCTGTCGAACTTCCTGGAGATGCTGGCCATCCTGCTGATCCCCGCCGCGCTGTGCTACACCTTCGGCATGATGGTGGGCGACACGCGGCAGGGCTGGGCGATCCTGGCGGCGATGACGGTGATCTTCGTCGCGCTGGTGTTCGTCGCCGTGCCCGCCGAGCAGGCCGGCAACCCCGGCCTGCCGGCGATGGTGGTGGACCAACAGGCCTCAAGCGCGCAGGCGGGCGGCAATATGGAAGGCAAGGAGACCCGCTTCGGCATCACCAACTCCGCTTTGTGGGCCGTGGTCACCACCTCGGCGTCCAACGGCTCGGTCAACGCGATGCACGACTCGTTCACGCCGCTGGGCGGCCTGGTGCCGATGTGGCTGATGCAACTGGGCGAGGTGGTCTACGGCGGTGTCGGCTCGGGGCTTTACGGCATGATCGTGTTCGCGCTGGTGGCCGTGTTCGTGGCGGGCCTGATGATAGGCCGCACCCCCGAATATCTGGGCAAGAAAATCGAAGCCTATGAAATGAAGATGGCCGCCATCGTGATTTTGATTCCGCCTTTGATGGTGTTGGGCGGCGCAGGCTTGGCGGTGGTGTTGGACGCGGGCAAATCCTCCGTATTCAACCCCGGCGCGCACGGCTTCAGCGAGATCCTCTACGCCTTCTCCTCGGCGGGCAACAACAACGGCAGCGCGTTCGGCGGCTTGTCGGCCAACACGCCGTTCTACAACTTCATGCTCGGGCTGGCGATGCTGTTCGCCCGCTTCTGGCTGACCGTGCCGGTGCTGGCCATCGCAGGCTCCCTGGCGGCGAAGAAGATCATCCCCGCAGGCCCCGGCACCCTGCCGACCCACACCCCGCTGTTTGTCGGGCTGCTGATCGGCACCGTGCTGCTGGTGGGGGCGTTGACCTTCGTCCCGGCCCTGGCCCTGGGGCCGGTGGTCGAGCATCTGACGATGCTGGGTTTCAAATGACAACACCTGGTTTGGAGCAAGCCAAATGAGCGAGAAAAAACCATCCCCGTCCAAGTCCTGGGCCTTGGCCCCGCGAGAGGCGGCGGCAGAGGCTCCCCGCCCGCAGGCCACCCCGCAGTGGAAAGAATCCAATATGAGCCACAAAAAAGCACCCCAATCCCTGTTCGACTTAGGACTCCTGAAGGAAGCGGCGGTCGAGTCCTTCCGCAAGCTGACGCCCCGCCAGCAATGGAAGAACCCGGTGATGTTCGTCGTGTACCTTGGCAGCATGCTGACGACCGTCCTGTGGTTGCAGGCGCTGGCGGGCGAAGGCGAGGCCCCCGCCGGGTTCATCCTGCACATTACCGTCTGGCTGTGGTTCACGGTGCTGTTCGCCAACTTCGCGGAAGGCCTGGCCGAAGGCCGCAGCAAGGCGCAGGCGGCGTTCCTGCGCGGCGCCAAGCGCGATACGCCCGCGAAGAAGCTGGACGAGGCCCGTTACGGGGCCGACTACTCGAAGGTGTCCGGCTCCACGCTGCGCAAAGGCGATGTCGTGCTGATCGAGGCGGGGGACTTCGTTCCCGGCGACGGCGAAGTCGTCGAAGGCTGCGCCTCGGTGGACGAAAGCGCCATCACCGGCGAGTCGGCTCCGGTCATCCGCGAGTCCGGCGGCGACTTCAGTTCCGTCACCGGCGGCACGCGGGTGCTGTCCGACTGGCTGGTGGTGCGCATCAGCGTCAACCCCGGCGAGACCTTCCTTGACCGCATGATCGCGATGGTCGAAGGGGCCAAGCGCCAGAAGACCCCCAACGAGATCGCCCTGACCATCCTGCTGGTGGCCTTGACCTTGGTGTTCCTGCTGGCGACCGTCACGCTGTTGCCGTTTTCGCTGTACAGCGTGGAGACCGCGAAGCTGGGCCAGCCGATCACCCTCACGGTGCTGGTGGCGCTGCTGGTCTGCCTGATTCCGACCACGATAGGCGGGCTGTTGTCCGCCATCGGCGTGGCCGGCATCGGCCGGATGATGATGAAGAACGTCGTCGCCACCTCGGGCCGGGCCGTGGAGGCGGCAGGCGACGTGGACGTGCTGCTGCTGGACAAGACCGGCACCATCACCCTCGGCAACCGCCAGGCCTCGCGCTTCGTCGCCGTGAAGGGCGTGTCGGAGCAGGCGCTGGCCGACGCCGCGCAACTGGCCTCGCTGGCCGACGAGACCCCGGAAGGCCGCAGCATCGTGGTGCTGGCGAAGCAGAAGTTCGGCTTCCGCGAGCGCGACGTGCATTCGCTGGGGGCCACCTTCGTGCATTTCAGCGCGCAGACGCGGATGAGCGGCGTCAATATGCCCTCACCCCAATCTCCCGGCGGCGGGAGAGGGGGCGAAATCAGCCGCCAGATCCGCAAGGGGGCCGCCGACGCGATCCAGGCTTACGTGCAAGAGCAAGGCGGCAAGTTCCCGGACGAAATCCGCAAAATGGTCGACGACGTCGCGCGCCGGGGCAGCACGCCGCTGGTCGTGGCGGAAAACGCCAACGCGCTGGGCGTCATCGAACTGAAGGACATCGTCAAAGGCGGCATTAAAGAGCGCTTCGTCGAACTGCGCCAGATGGGCATCAAGACCATCATGATCACCGGCGACAACCGCCTGACCGCCGCCGCCATCGCCGCCGAGGCCGGTGTCGACGACTTCCTCGCCGAAGCGACGCCGGAAGCCAAGCTCAAGCTGATCCGCCAGCACCAGGCCGACGGCCGGCTGGTGGCGATGACCGGCGACGGCACCAACGACGCCCCGGCGCTGGCCCAGGCCGACGTGGCGGTGGCGATGAACTCGGGCACCCAGGCGGCCAAGGAGGCCGGCAACATGGTCGATCTGGACTCCAACCCGACCAAGCTGATCGAGATCGTCGAGACCGGCAAGCAGATGCTGATGACGCGCGGCGCGCTGACCACGTTCAGCCTCGCCAACGACGTGGCGAAATACTTCGCCATCATCCCGGCGGCCTTCGCCAGCACCTATCCCGTGCTGAACACGCTGAATGTGATGCACCTCGCCACGCCGGCCAGCGCGATCCTGTCCGCCGTGATCTTCAACGCCCTCATCATCATCGCGTTGATTCCGCTGGCCTTGAAGGGCATCCGCTACAAGCCGGTCGGCGCCGCCACGCTGCTGGCGAACAACCTGCTGGTGTACGGCCTAGGCGGGCTGGTCGTCCCGTTCGTCGGCATCAAGGCCATCGACCTGGTGCTAGTCGGGCTGGGCCTGGTTTAAAGGCAGGCACCGATAACATCCCTCCGAAGGGATGTTATCGGTTAAGGCCATTTCCGAAAGGCAAGATACCATTCTAGGGGATGGTCTTTCCCGGAAATAGCCTCAGTTAAATATTCTTGGAATGGCAAAAATGCACAAACATCTCAAACCCGCTTTTCTAATGCTGCTGGTCTTGACGGTTCTAACCGGCGTGGCCTATCCCTTGGCCGTCACCGGCCTGTCGCAAGTGCTGTTCCCGGCCCAGGCCAACGGCAGCCTGATCCTGGACGGCAACGGCAAGCCCTTGGGCTCCAAGCTGATCGGCCAAGCCTTCAGCGATCCGAAATACTTCTGGGGCCGCCCCTCGGCCACCTCGCCTTATCCTGACAACGCCGCCGCCTCCTCCGGCTCCAACCTGGGGCCGACCAACCCGGCTTTGGCTGAAGCGGTGAACAGCCGGGTCCAGGCCTTGAAGGACGCCGACCCCGGCAATGCCAAACCGATCCCGGTCGACCTGGTGACCGCCTCCGGCAGCGGCCTGGACCCCCACATCAGCCCGGCGGCGGCGGACTATCAAATCAGCCGGGTCGCCCAGGCGCGCAAGATCGACCCGGGCAGGCTGCGGCAACTGGTGCGGGCGCACACCGAGACGCGGCAGTGGCTGGTGTTGGGGGAGCCGCGGGTCAATGTCCTGGCGTTGAATCTGGCGCTGGACGCCATCCGCTACTGACATGTCCGACCGCCCCGACCCCGACGAGCTGCTCGCCAAGATCGAGCAGGAGCAAGCCAAGGCCCGCCGCGGGCGGCTGAAGATTTTCTTCGGCTCCGCCGCCGGCGTCGGCAAGACTTACGCGATGCTGTTGGCGGCGCGGGAGCGGCGGGCGGAGAACATCGACGTGCTGGTCGGCCTGGTGGAGACCCACGGGCGCAAGGAGACGGCGGCGCTGCTGGACGGGCTGGAGGTGTTGCCGCCCAAGGCCATCGAATACCGGGGCACGACGCTGCGCGAGTTCGACCTGGACGCCGCGTTGAAGCGCAAGCCCTCGGTCATCCTCGTCGACGAGCTGGCCCACACCAACGCGCCGGGCTCGCGCCATCCCAAGCGCTGGCAGGACATCGAGGAGCTGCGCGACGCCGGCATCGACGTGTACACGGCGTTGAACGTCCAGCACCTGGAAAGCCTCAACGACGACGTCGGCCAGATCGCCGGCATCCGCGTCTTCGAGACGGTGCCCGACACGGTGTTCGAGGGGGCCGACGAGGTCGAGCTGGTGGATCTGCCGCCGGACGAGCTGCTGATCCGGCTCAAGGAGGGCAAGGTCTATCTGCCGCAACAGGCCGAGGAGGCCGCCCGCCACTTTTTCCGCAAAGGCAATCTGATCGCGCTGCGCGAGCTGGCGCTGCGGCAGACCGCCAGCCAGGTCGACGCGCAGATGCTGGACTACCGCGAAGACCACGCGATCCGCGAGGTTTGGCAGGTCAGCGAGCGCATCCTGGTGTGCGTCGGCCCGAACGCCCTGGCCGAGCGCCTGGTCCGCGCCGGCAAGCGCTTCGCCGCCGGACTGCGCGGCCAGTGGATCGTCGCCTATGTCGAAACCCCCGAGCTGCAACGGCTGCCGGCCGACCAGCGCGATTTCATCCTGCGCATCCTGCGCCTGGCGGAGCAGTTGGGGGCGGAGACGGTCACCTTGAGCGCGCCCCGGGTCAGCGAGGCGATCATCAAGTTTTGCAACGAGCGCAATGTCACCAAGATGGTCATGGGCAAGCCGCGGCGGCGCGGCTGGAAGCGCTGGCTGCTGGGCTCGGTGGTGGACACGCTGATCAGCGAGGCGCACAACATCAACCTGTATCTGCTGGGCAGCCCGCAGCCGGACAGCCGCGAGCCGCCGCTGGCGCATTACCGGGGCAGCCCGCAGCCTAGCCTCAAGGCCATCCTCGGCAAGCGCAAAAAAGGCTATTACCGGGGCTATTTCTGGGCGCTCGCCGTGACCTTGGCCAGCATGCTGGTCGCCCGCTTGATGTTCCGGCATTTCGAGCTGGCCAACCTGGTCATGGTGTTCCTGCTGGGCGTGGTGTTCACCGCCACCCGCTTCGGACGCGGGCCTTCCATACTGGCGTCCATTCTGGGCGCGCTGGCCTTGGATTTTTTCTTCATCAACCCGCTTTACACCTTCTCGGTGTCGGACACGCAGTACCTGGTGACCCTGGCCGCCATGCTGGCCGTCGCCATGCTGATCAGCAACCTGATGGCGAATGTCAGCTCGCAGGCCAAGGTCGCCTCCCACCGCGAGCGCCGGGCCACGGTGTTGTACGCGATGAGCAAGGAGCTGGCCAACAGCCAGAGCGAGGACGAGATCGTGCGGGCGGCGGTGCGCCACATCCACACCGAATTCGGCAGCCACAACGTGATCCTGCTGCCCGACGCCAATGGCCGCGTCGTCTATCCAAGGGACAAGGGCTTGCGCGAGTCTTTGTATGGCAGCGACCTGAGCGTCGCGCAATGGGTCATGGACCATGACGAAATGGCGGGGCAGGGCACCAACACCCTGCCCGGCTCGCCGGCGGTGTATTTCCCGTTGAGCAGCCATGACCAAGTGATCGGCGTGCTGGCCTTGCTGCCGGTGAATTTGCGGCGGGTGTTCCTGCCCGAGCAGCAAAAGCTGCTGGAAACCTTCACCCGCCAAATCGCCCAGGCCATCGCCCGCGTCCGCCTGGCCGAGCAGGCGCGCACATCGCAGTTGCAAATGGAGACGGAGCGGCTGCGCAACAGCCTGCTCAGCTCCATATCCCACGACCTGCGCACGCCCTTGGCGACCATCGTCGGCTCGTCCAGCGCCTTGGCGGAAAACGACGGCTCGCTCAGCCCCCAGGACCGGGCCGAACTCTGCGGCGCGATCTACGACGAAGCCTTGCGCATGTCCGCGCTGGTCAACAACATCCTCGACATGGCCCGGCTGGACGCGGGCGTCGTGGAGTTGAACCGGCAATGGCACCCTCTGGAGGAAATCATCGGCACCGCCTTGAACGCCCTGCAAAAACGCCTGCAAGGCCGCGAGGTGAAAGTCGCCATTCCGCCCGGCATCCCGATGGTTTACGCCGACGCGGTGTTGATCGAGCAGGTTCTGGTCAACCTGCTGGAAAACGCCGCGCGCTACACGCCCGAAGGCAGCCCCTTGAAAATCTCGGTCGAGGTGACCCCCTTCGCCGTCGAAGTGTTTGTCGCCGACCGCGGGCCCGGCATCCCGAAGGGCATGGAGGCCAAGCTGTTCGAGAAGTTCTACCGGGTCCGCAACGAGGCCGCGCAAAGCGGCGTGGGCTTGGGGCTTGCCATCTGCCGCGCCATCGTCGAAGCCCACGGCGGCACGATGCAGGCGCAGAACCGCGCCAGCGGCGGGGCCATCTTCTCCTTCATGATCCCGCAGGATCTAAAGCCGCCGGCCATGGACCAGGAAGGCTAAGCCATGCGGGTGGCCTTATACGAGGCCCTTCAGTTTGCGGTAAAACGTGGCGCGGCTCATGCCGAGCAGCTTGGCGGCTTGCAGGCGGTTGCCCTGGGTTTGCCGCAGCGCGGCGAGGAGGCGTTCGCGCTCGCCGGCCTCGGCGGCGAAGACGGGGGCCGGCGCGGCAAGGCTGGCGCGGACTTCGGGAGGCAGGTCGGCGGCTTGGATCTTCGCGCCTTGGCAGTAAATCGTGGCGAAATCGACACAGGCGCGCAGTTCGCGGACATTGCCCGGGGCAGGTCGCCGATTTCGTCGAGGAAAATCGTCCCGCCGTCGGCGGCCTCGAAATAGCCTTGCTGGTCGGCGGTGGCGCCGGTGAAAGCGCCTTTCTTGTGGCCGAACAATTGGCTGGCCAGCAGCGATTCGCTAAGACCCGCCGAGTTGACCGCGATGTACGGCCCGGCCCGCCTGGGGCTGGCGGCGTGGATGGCATGCGCCACCAGCTCCTTGCCGACGCCGGTCTCGCCTTCGACCAGCACCGTCCAGTCGCCCTTGGCGATTTCGCCGATCAGGCGGTTCAAGGTCTGCATCGCCTCGCTCTCGCCGACCAGCCCGCGCTGGCGGCCGGCCGCCAGCGCCTCCCTGAGCCGGCGCAGTTCGCTGACATCCTCCAGAAACAACAGCCGCCGCGCGGGGTCGCGGGGGTCGTCTTTGACCGCGCACGCCGCCCAGCGGGTCTGCCCGGTCGAATCCCGCCAGGGCAGCTCCAGCGGCGTCCGCCCGGCGGCCGGCGCGGACAAAGCTTGCCGCAGGGCTTGCGCGGCGGGCTGGTCGAACGGAAAAACCTGCCACCAGAGCCGCCCGGCGGCCTGGGCCGGCGTTATGCCGATGATGCTCCGGCACGAGTCGCTGCTGAAGGCGATGGTGTCGTCGGCCTCGACGATCAGCGTGCCGCTGGGGAATTCGTTCAGGATGGCAACCAGATTGTCGCGGCCGCGGCGCAGTTCCGCGCTGAGATCCTCAAGCCGCCGCGCGGCTTCGCGGCGTTCGCTGATGTCGGCCTGCACGCCCAGATAGTGGGTCAGGCGGGCGTTTTCGTCGAACACCGGCGACAGCGCCAGCTCCGTCCAAAACCACGGGCCGTCCTTGCGGCGGCAGCGCAGTTCGACGCGCAATTCGCGCCGCCGCGCCATGGCCAGGCTCATGGCGTCCAAGGCGGCCTGGTTTTCCGCGTCGGCGAAGAAAAAGCCATAGGGCTGGCCCGCCGCCTCTTCGCCGGCGTAGCCGGTGAGCCTCTCGAAGGCGGCGTTGACATAGATGACGGGCGCGCCCTCGCGCTTCGCGTCGAGGATGGCGACGCCGCTGGACACCCAGTCCAGGGCGATCATCCCCAGCGGCGCGTATTCGATGAAGCCGAGCAGGCGGTCGCGTTCGGCGGCGCGGACGGGCCCTAAGTCGGCGGCGTCGGCGCACAAGCGGCCCAGCGCGAGCCCCCGGGCTTCCGCGCAGGCGTAGCCGGTCAGCCGCTCGAAGGCGGGGTTGGCGTAGGCCAGGGGGTAGGCGGGGTCGCGGAGGTCGACGACCGCCGCTTCCAAAAAGCGGCGGTTATCGACGCCGCCGACCTGCCCGAGCTGGCCGGCTTCAATTTGGCCGGAGACACGGTGTTTGTGAAAGTGTACGCGGTCGACCCGGCCCAACCTTCCCGGCAGCTGGTCTTTTTCATCGGGCGGGTGAGCTCCGAAACCCATCTGAGATTCGCCGCCAGCGCGCCGTGGACGGTCAAGGAAGTGATCTACGAAATCTTTTCGCCGAAGGCGGCCCGCCAGGGTTCTTTGCTCCTCTAATCCTGATTGCCGCAGTAGCCGCGCGGCGTGTTTCCAAAGCCGCCGCCCCCGCGCATGATCCGGCGCGGACGCAACCCCCTGGCCCACCCTTATTGCCATTGCCTGGATACCACCATGAAGGCTTGTGAATTGACATCTGGCCGCCGCGCGCTGAAGCCCGCCGCCGTCACGGCCTTCGGGCTCTTGCTTGTGTTGTCCGCGCTGTGCGGCCGGGCGGCCCTGGCCGCCCCGCAATTGCAGTTGAGCCTCAGCGCCAGCGCGTCCAGCGTGGCGTCCGGGACGGTGTTCACCTACACCTTGCAATACCAGTGCGCCAGCCTCACCGAAAACTGCGTGGCCGCGACGGTGTCCGACGTGTTGCCGGCGGCGCTGTCCGGGGCCGCCGCCGACGTGGCGATGGTCGGTAGCGCGCACACCACCGCGCAAACCTACACGGCGGCGACGCGCACCGCCAAATGGACCTTCGTGAACCCGCTGCCGGCGGGGTCGACCGGGCAATTGTCGATGAGTGTCAAATTTCCGGCCGGCACCACGCCGGACGGCGCGACGGCGGTCAACACCGCGACGATGGCGGCGACCGGCGCGGCCACGGCCACCAGCCCGCCGGTGACGGTCGCGGCGACCGCCGCCAACAAATGGGCCTTGACGAAAACCCGCGTCTCCGGCGGAACCGGCGCGGCGCTGGATCAAGACGTGGTCTATCAACTGCCAATGTCACCAACAACGCCAACGTCACCGGCACGGTTCCGGGCGTGTCCGGGAATCTGGCCATCACGCCGCTGACGGCCAGTTTGACCCATGCGCTGTCCGCCGGCGTGGCGGCGCGCACGTTCACCAAAAAAGTCAGCGCCAGCACCGCCACGGTCGGTGCCAGCCTGACTTATTCTTTCGACACCGCCAACACCGGCAACGTGGCCTTAAGCAATTTCGCCATCGAGGACGCGGTTCCGCCGCAGTTGAATGTCACGACGATCAATGCCGGCACCAGTTCGAACAATGTCGCGCCGACTTTGGCCGTCGAATATCAAACCAGCGCCAACGGCGCTTTGGACGCCCGTGGCGGGTTTTCCGCGCGCGGTCGCCAGCTCGAACTACAGCGTCGCCGTGTCCTCGCTGAATCTGGGCGCCGGCGTCTATATCACCCGGCTGCGCTACACCTATCTGAGCCTGCCGCCCGGTTTCAAGGTGTCGGGCAGTTCCGCCGACCCGGGCTTCGCGGCGGTCTTGCTAGCAAACGACCGTAGCGGCGCGCTCATCAACCCGGGCCTGGTCGTCAGCAACACCGGCACTTACAGCTACACGTACAACGCCACGCCGGGCACCGGCAGCAGTGCCGCGACGCTGACGGTGGCGGCGGTGCCCGTCGGCGAGACGCTGGCCGTGCCGAAGGTCGACAAGGCCGTCGTGGGCACGGCCAGCGTGCTGCCCAACGGCACCGTGAGCTATGACCTCTCGCTGAACAATGGCGGCACCGCCGGTGCCACGCTCGCCAATCCGGTGGTCGGCGATCTGCTCGACGCCGGGGTGGATTATGTCGCGGGCAGTTGGACCGTCTCCTCCCGCCCCACCGGCATGCCCAATCCCGTGTTTGAATCCATCGCCAATTACAACGGCACCGGGCGGACTTTGTTGCGCTGGCGTTTCGAGGGCGCGTCCGCTTACGCGCTGCCTGCCAACACGACGGCGAAACTGCGCTACACCGCCAAGGTCAAGCCAGGCACCTTGGCGGGGACGATCACCAACACCGCCTATTTGCTGGGCTATGCCAACGCCACGGTCAACAGCGGCAGTTGCAACACGCCGATGCCCGCCGACAGCAACGACCTGGACGGCGACGGCAACAAGACCGAAACCTTGTGCGCCTCGAAAGCCGGCGCGGCCAATATCACCGTCAGCGCCAGCGCGGCGCTGGAGTCGGTGAAATGGGTCAAAGGCCAGTTGGACAGCGGCTACAGCAAATACCCCGGCAACGGCCTGACCGTCGCCGGCGGCAGCTTGCTGTACCGCTTGCAAGTCAGCAATGTCGGCAACGTGGCGATAAAGAACGCGCAGATCATCGACATCCTGCCTTTCGTCGGCGACAGCGGCGTGCTCGACCCGCAAACCCGCCAGAGCGCTTGGCGGCCCAATCTGACCGCGCCGGTGGCCGCGCCGGCCGGGGTCGTGGTCTATTACAGCACCGTGGCCAACCTGTGCCGGCCCGAGCTGGGGTATTCGCCGGCCGGCTGCGCCGCGCCGAACTGGTCGGTCACGCCGCCGGACGACATCACCCGCGTGCAGGCCTTGAAGTTCGACTTTGGCAATATCGTGCTGAATCCGCAGGACTTGCTGGAGCTTAACTGGCCGATGCGCGCGCCCATCGGCTCGCCGACCCAGGGCCAGGTGGCGTGGAACTCCTTCGGCTATGTCGCCACCCGCGCCGACAATGGCGTCGCGCTGCTGCCGTCGGAGCCGGTCAAAGTCGGCGTCGCCGTGCAAGCCCCGCAGCCGCCGGCCTATGGCGACCGGGTCTGGCTGGACGCCAACGGCAACGGCCTCCAAGACCCGTCCGAGGTCGGCTTGAACGGCGTGCGCGTGGACATGGTCCGCGCCGACGGCACGCTGGTCGATTCCACGCTGACCACCGACAACGCGGCGGGCAAGCCGGGTTATTATCAGTTCACCAACTTGACGCCGGGAACCTTTTACGCCAAGTTCTACCCGCCGGCCGGTTACGCCGTCGTCGCGCAAAATGTCGGCGGCGACCGCGGCCTGGACTCGGACGTGGACCCGGCCAGCAACACCACGGCCCCGCTCGCGCTGGCCTTTGGGCAGACCGACTACACCTGGGACTTGGGGCTGAAAGTGTCGTCCACCGCGTCGGTCGGCAATTATGTCTGGTATGACCGCAACGGCAACGGCCTCCAAGACGAGGCCGGCAACGACGGCCTCAACGGCGTCACCGTGAAAGCCTACGCCACCTCCAACACGACTACGCCGGTCGCCACGTCGGCCACGGCGAACGACCTCAACGGCAACCCCGGCTATTACCGCTTCGACAACCTGGCCCCCGGATCGTATTTCCTGGAGTTCGTCAAACCGGCGGGGGCCAGCTTCACCCTGCGCAACGCCGGCACCGCGCAAACCGGCTCGCAAGTCGATCCTTCCACCGGGCGGACGGCCAGTTTCACAGTCGTCGCCGGCCAGTACGCGGTCAACTGGGACGCGGGCATCATCCTGCCCACCGGCAGCGCCAGCCTGGGTGACCGGGTCTGGGTCGACGCCAACAACAACGGTGTATACGAACCCTTTGGCGGCGAGCAGGGCGTCGATGGCGTGCGCGTCAACCTGTACCGCGACAGCGACGGCAATGGCGTGTACTCGCCCGGCATCGACCCGTTTTACGCGACGACCGCCACGTACACGGCGGGCGGCAGTCCAGGCTATTACAATTTCGGCCAACTGCCCCCGGGCGGTTTCATTGCGCAGATCGACCCGGCGAACTTCCTGGCCGGCAAGCCCTTGGCCGGCCTGTTGTCCAGCACGGTGTTGGCCGACCCCGCCAACGCGGTCGACAATGACAATAACGGCTATCTGTCGACCGGGCTCGGCGCGCTCAGCAAAGCCATCGCCTTGGCGGCCGCAGCCCGGCAGGATTTGGATTTTGGCTTCACCGCCAATTACAACCATTTCGACACTGTCGGCGGCGGCCAGTATGTGCTGGGCTTCGTCCCGCCCGATGGCTACCGCTTCTCGCCGCAAGACCAAGGCGCGAGTAGCCTGCATGACAGCTTTGACAGCGACGCCGACGCCAACGGCAAGACCGCCGTGGTCGCCGTCGGCGGCGACATGCCCACCATCGACGCCGGCTTGTATTTAAGCAACGGCGCGGCGGCGGCGCGGGTGGCCGATTTCGTCTGGTACGACAGCAACCACGACGGCGTGCAATCCGCGGGCGAGCCAGGCTTGGGCGGGGTCAAGGTGAGGCTTTGGGACGCGGGCCAAAAGAACCTGCTGGCGGCCACGGTCAGCGATGGCCGGGGCTTCTACCAGTTCGCAGGACTTCCGGCGGGCGGCTATGTGCTGGAATTCGCCGCGACGGTCGGCTACACCCGCAGTCCGCAGCACGTGGGCGGCGACAACACCACAGACAGCGACGCGGCGGCGGCCACCGGCCTCGCGCCGGTCACGTTGGCCGCCGGTCAGAACGTGGACACGGTCGACGCCGGCTTCTATCTGGCCGACAGCAAGCCCGGCGACGCCGCCGCGCAGATCGGCGACGCGGTTTGGTATGACGGCAACAACGACGGCGTCCATGACAGCGGCGAGCCGGGCGCGCCGGGCGTCACCGTCAATCTGTACGATACCGGCGACGGCAGCCTGTTGGCGAAAACCAAAACTGACAGCCGCGGCGCTTATGCGTTCGCCGGCCTCAATGCCGGGCATTACACCGTCGAGTTCGTGCTGCCGGTGGGTGGCTACGCCTTCAGCCCGCTGGGGAAAGACAGCCTGGTCGATCCGACGAGCGGCAAGCTGGCGGTGGATCTGGCCAAAGGCCAAAGCCGGGCCGATATCGACGCCGGGCTTGCGATACCCAAGGCACCTGCGATCAGCCTAGGCGATTCCGTCTGGCTGGATGGCAATGCCAATCTAGCGTTTGACAAAGGCGAGGGCTTGGCCCAGGCGCAAGTCGTGCTGTATGACAGCGTGGGCCAGGAATTGGCGCGCTTGCCGACCAGCGCGGCGGATGCCAATTATCTATTCACCGGCGTAGGCCCAGGCAGTTACCGTGTCGCGGTGGACAAATCCAGCTTGCCGGCGAATGCGGCGGAAATTGCCGACCCTGACGCGGTGTTTGATTCGGCCAGTGACTTGGCCAATCAAAAAGTCGGCCTGGCCAGCTTGGACTTTGGTTACTCCACCCATATCGACTTCGGCGATTTGCCTGACAGTTATGCCACGCTGTTGGCGGGCAATGGCGCGCGCCATCTGGCGAGCGGTGTTTACTTGGGGGCCAGCGCCACCGATGTCGAATCCGACGGCCAGCCGACAGACAAGGCCACTGGCGACGATCTGAACGGGGCCACCCCGGACGACGAAGACGGCGTGTCTTTTGTGGGCCTGTGGACGACCGGCAATAGCGCCAGCTTGAAAGTCGCCAGTTCGGCGGCGGGCGTGCTGAACGCTTGGGCCGATTGGAACCAAAACGGCGCGTTTGACAGCGGCGAGCGGATCATCGCCGACAAAGCGCTGGCGGCAGGGCAAACCAGCCTCAGCGTGGCGGTGCCCGCGACGGCGGCAGCCGGTTCCAAGGCGTTCCGTTTCCGCGTCACCGACCTCAAAGGCCAAGGCGGCGACAGCGCCGCCGGGATCGCCAAAACCGGCGAGGTGGAAGACTATCGGCAGCCGGTTTACACCGCTGGCCAGGCCGGTTCCATCGCCGGCCAGGTGCGCGGCGACGACAACGGCGACGGCAACCTGGCGGCGGCTTACGGCGGTTTGGCCGGGGCGGTGGTGGCGCTTTACAGCGACCCCAACGGCGACGGCGACCCCGCCGACGGTGCCGTGGTCGACAGCCGCACGACCGGGGCCGACGGCCAGTACTTGTTTGCCGTCACCGCGACCGGCAGTTACGTGGTCGTGGAAACCAACCCGGCGGGCTACCTCTCCACCAACGACGCGGCCCCGCCCAGCGACGACCGCATCCCGGTGGCGATGCCGCCTTTCTTCTCCACCAATGACGCGGTGGCGCCCGGCACCGACGACCAGATCCGCGTGGCCTTGAGCCTGGCCAGCCCCAATATCAGTGGCGCGGACTTTCTCGACAGCCAGCAGCCGCAAAGCCCCCCGCGGCCTTTGGGTTTCGTCCCCATCGACTCGCGCCCGCCCACGGACACGATGGCCGGACAATGCACCGGCACCTTGAACCTGTTCAAGGACGCCGCCGCCAAAGAATTAGAAACCTACCGGGTGGACAACGGCGGGGCGCTGGTGTTTGGGATCAATGTGATGGAAGCCAAAGAAGGCACCGAAACCGCCCAAAGCCAAGGCGTCGCGGTGCAAGACGCCAGCTTGGTCCTGGTGTTCAGCAACGGCAAGCAGAAGACCTACTCGATCAGCGGCGAAATGTGCTACACGGAGACCTTCAGCCACGACTGGCATCTGCGCCTCAATTTGCCCGCGGCGGTCAGCGCGCTGGTGAGCTGCGCCACCTCGCTGCCGGCCAGCCCGCAGACCGGTTTCGCCTGCGGCGGCGGCACGCCGCCCATCACCACCGGGGTGGCCGACGTGCTGGCCTTCCAGGACACCGGCAAAATCTTCCCCAACCCGCTGTTCACCGACTACCGGAAGGCTTTCAGCAACACCTTGCAATGGCCGGTCGAAGCCCGCGCTTACCAGAACGGGCCGAAGAGCGTCTTTAGCATCGCGCTCAGCCAGCCGGTCGACCCCGACACGATAGGTCCGGTGCCGTTCGACCCCTATTTGTACGTGCGCGACACCAAGATGACGGTGCAATTGCTGCAAGTCAACGCCGCCATCCGGGACGCCAATGGCTACCCCTACGCCATGTTGATGCCCGGCAACTGGAACTGGCCTTACGAGCGCTCGGATATCCGCGGCACCTATCCCAGGTTCAACGGCTTCGTCGCCTCCCAGGGCACCCAGTCGGCGGATTGGTACAACGTCCCGGCCCCCGGCGTAAACTATCCGGCGCCGAAAGCGGCCACCTGGGCTTGGTAGGGCTTTGCCGGCCGGCTCCACGCGCCCGGCGAGGAGCCGGCCTGGCTTGGCGGGGAACAGGCACCCGCCGTCGCAGGTCGGCGAGGATCTCAGCCGCAAGCTGTACTTCTTCCTGGGAAACCAGTACGTCCGCTTCAACATGCTCAAAAACCGCGCCGAGGAGGGCTACCCCGAGGCCACGTCCAAACGCTGGGCCGGGCTGAACTTCGACCGCGTCGGCGCGGCGGTATACTGGGGCAACGCCAAAGTGTTCTTCTTCCGCGGCCGGTCGTTGTCAAGGAAGATGTCGCATTTTCAGCTTTGGTTTTGTGTTGTTTCCGGCCGTTTCGGATGGTTGGATTTGTCCGGGTTGAGGGAGACCGTTGCGGGCCGTTCCCAGTTGCGGACATCGACAGCCAGCCCGACCGGATGTGCCTGCGCGTCCGCTCGACCTGCTCGCGGTCCTGCCCACGCCCCATTGATCTGGAGTCCGGGCGGTGTCCGCGACTTTGGCTGAGGTCTTCGGGGCCTTCGGGGCGGAATACCTCGACGCCCATGGCGTCAGCGCTCCGCAGGCGAAGGTGATGCACGCCGTGCGCAATTGCCGCACACCGGCCTTGGGCGGCCAGGTGCTGGAATGCGCGGCGGATAAATGCTATTCATTAGGCTGGACATAATTTCCGCAGCCGTCTGGGGTGGAGGTTGCTTGCCCCATTTCCGGAGGCAGCCATGAACCCGAGCGTTCCCCTAATCCAGTGTCGATATTCAGCCCGCACCACCGGAAATTGGGGTGTTGGCACCGCGCACCATGGATGGTGAATGGCTCCAGATCCGTCTCCCCATCGTTCAACTCGATGAAAAGGCGGCTATCCGATGCATTGATGAATACCTGCCGCTGTGCGATTGCCCGCTGCCGGTTTTCCGAACGCCGCCAGACCTTCGCGTGGCTTGCTGAAACCGCTGTAATTATGCAAAGTAGAAACGGACTAATTTTGCTCAACCCGCCAAAATGTTCAGGTTGCGGCAACCCCATGAGTGGGAAAGCTTAGGGTAGGCACAAAACAAGCTCGGTCAGGAAGCGTCCAGCTTGTAGCCGAATCCCCGCACGGTCTTGAGTAGCTTCGCCTCGTGGCCGTCGTCGATTTTCCGCCGAAGCTGGCGGATGTAGACATCCACCACATTGGTCAGGGGGTCGGCGCTGTAGCCCCAAACCTGCTCCAGGATGCGGGTCCGGCTCAACAGCTTGCCTGGCATGCGCAGGAAGCATTCCAGCAAGGCGAATTCCTTCGGGGTGAGGTCGACCAGCGTCTCCCCCCGCCTCACTTCATGGGTTTCCCGGTTCAGCACCAGGTCGGCGACGCGCAATTCCTTGGATTCGGCAGTCCTCACCTCGCCGCCCTGGCGGCGCATCAGCGCTTCGATCCGCGCCAGCAGCTCCTCGAAGGCGAAGGGCTTGGTCAGGTAGTCGTCCGCGCCCGAGCGCAGCCCAGCCACCTTGTCCTGCACCGCGTCCCTGGCCGTCAACATCAGGACGGGGGTGTTGACGCCGCTCGCGCGCCACTGCTCGCAGACCTCGCGGCCATTGATGTCGGGTAGGCCCAGATCCAAGATGACGGCCTGGAACTTGCCCTCCGCCCCCAGGGGCAGGGCTTCCCGCCCGTTGCGGGCGACCTCGACGGTGTAGCCTTCGGCCTTCAGCCCGCGGCGGACGAAATCGGCGATGCGCGGATCGTCCTCCACCAGCAGGACGCGCAGGTAGCCGGTGTCCTGGAGGCTGTCGATGTTAGGGTATTGCTCGCTCATGGGTAAACGCATCCTGTTCTGTGGAAAGCAAAGGCAGGGCCACCGTGAACGTCGAGCCTGAGTTTTCGGCGCTGGCCACGGTGATCCGGCCGTCGTGCGCCTTCAGGATGGCCTTGGCCAGGGGCAGCCCCAGCCCTGAGCCGTCATCCCGCGTGTGGCGGGCGTTCTTGCCGCGGAAATGGCGGTCGAAGATGCGTTCCAAGTCCGCGGGCGGAATGCCGATGCCTTGGTCGCTGAGGCTGAACAGGGCCTCTTTGCCGCAGGTTCCCAGGGCAACCGCGATGCGGCCCCCGGGATTCGAGTAGCGGCAGGCGTTGTCGCCCAGGATGAACAGCACTTGCCGCAGGCGCTGCTTGTCGCCTCGCACCCACACCGGCGTGGCGGGGGCGTCCAGCTCGACGGCAATCGCGCTTTCTTCGGCCATGACCTGGAAATCCGAGGCGGCATCGGCCACCAGTTCGGTCAAATCCAGCGTGTCCCATTCAAACTGGAGCTTGGCGGTTTCGGCGCGGGCCAGGAACAGCAGGTCGTTGACGTATTTTCCCAGCTGCATGGACAGCTCGGCGATGCGCTGCAACGCGTCCTTGTATTCCTCGGCGTCGCGGTCGCGACCGCGCAGGGTCACTTCCGCCTCACCGCGGATGACCGTGATCGGCGTGCGCAGCTCGTGGCTGATGTCGGCCAGAAATTCCCGCCGCTCCGCGTCCATGCGCTGCAATTCCGCGTTCAACTGGCGCAGCTCGACAGTGCGTTCGGCCACCCGCTGTTCCAGCACGGCGCGCCCTTCGCGCAGTTTTTGTTGCTGAAGCTCCAGTTCGCCCGCCATTTGATTGAAGTGGGCGGCGAGATAGCCGAACTCGTCCCGCGATGCCAGAGCGATGCGGTAGCCCAGGTGGCCCATGGCGATTTCGTCGGTGCCTCGCATCAAGGCTTCGATGGGCTTCCTGACACCGCGCAGCAGCAGCATTCCGGACGCGAGGCCGAACAGCGCCGCGGCCGCCGCGGCGAAAATGGCGACCCAGCGCGAGCGGCCGACCAGTGACTCCAGTTTTTGCTGGGCCGCGCGGGCTTTTTCGCGTTCGCCGCCGATGGCGGCGTCAATCAGCGGCTGGAATTTCCCGTCGATTTCCTCTTCCGAGAATTTCGCCAACGCGGACACCGCCTCATCGCGCCTGCCTTGCTGGCGCAGGCGCTCGACCTCGTCGAACCGGTACTCGCTGGCTTCCAGGAACGCGGTGAAATGGGCCACCCGCTCCAGTTCGACCGGCTTGGCCCGCCCTTCCTCGCCGCCAGCGTCGGCCACGGCGGTGTTTCTCAATGCCTCCATGGCCTCGTAGAGGCGGTGTCTCGACGATTCCATCCCCGCTTCAGCCGCCGGATTGTCCGTGATGAGCCAGTCCATGCGTTGCTTGAAGTGGCGGTAGGCTTCCTGGGACAGCCGTTCGTAATGGTCGAAGGCGTCATAAGCCGACTGGCTGCGTTGAACATTCAGCGCGACTTGCTCCGACCCCCAATAGAGCATCCAGCCCAGCCCCAAGACAAAGCAGAACGAGACGCCGATGACCGCCGCCAGCCGGACTCGAAACATGCGGGTCAATTGCCCTCGCCGGCGTCATCCAGCTTCTTTTCCATGGCGCGGATGGCTTCCAGCTTGTCCCGCAGCAGCCGGGCCTCGTCGGTCTTCGACGCCTTCGCGCCTTTAGGTGGCGCTTTCGGTGATGCTTTGGGATCTTTCGATTCCGGCACGCTTTGCACCGTTTTTTGTTTGCGCTCCAAAGAGGCTGGCCTTCTGGACGCATGGTTCATGCGTTTCAAGGCTTCCATGTGGATGGCGACCAGCCGGCGCACGGGTTCGTCGGGCAGATCTTTGGCCGGTATGGACTCCACCCCCGCCAAGATTTTAGGGATGTCGCCACAGCTGTCTGAAAGCAGGCGGCCGGTCAGCAGATGCAACTGGACGCCCGCGCCGGGCGCCTCTTTTTGCCGATTCAGCAAAAACCTGCAAGTCTCCGCGCGCGCCGCGCTGGTTTGCTGGGCGAAATTCGAGCCGAAACCCAGCAGTTCATCCAAATTGGACTGCGCGTAGGCGTCGGCGCGGTGGTCGCCGGGACTGTCGGTCTTGAAGCTTGCGCAGCCGGCCATTGACAACAGGATCAGCGCCAAGATCGGCCATTGTCCCGGAATGTGGGTACGTTTGATCTTCATCAAACCTCGTCGGTTAACGGTATTTGAACGCGAATACGGGCACCGTGCTGGCCCAGTCTAGGCTCGACAATATCGACTTTGCCTAGATGGTTGGCGACATATTCATCGACTATCGCCAAGCCCATGCCAGAACCTCCACCCTCGTCGGCCGGGTTGGCTTTGCCACGGAAAAAAGGGGCAAACACCTGCGTCCGTTCGTCGGCTGCTATGCCCGGCCCTTCGTCTTCGACTTCCAACTCCAATTGCTTGCCCGACGTGCGCAGCATGATTCTAATTTCGCCACCCACGGGCGAGTATTTTACCACGTTGGATATAAGCTGGTCGATGATGGCTCTCAATTGCGTTTGGACACCGGGCAATTCCACCGGCCTGGTCAATTGTTTAACGGTGATCGACTTGGCTTGAAGGCGCGGTTGATAATCTTCGACGACCGATTCCAGCAAGGCTTTGAAATTGACGGTTTCCTTAAGAGTCTGCCCTGGATTGGAATGGATCAGGCTTAGGCGGAGCAGCTCTTCGGACACGGTCTGAAGTTTTTCAACCTGGGCGCGTAGCCGCAGGGCGGCGTCCTGCCGCGACGGATCGGGTTCGCCGTCAGCCGTGTCGGCCAACTGCGCCGCGTCTTCGCGGATGCCTTCCAGCGGCGTCTCGATTTCGCGGGCGATATTGCGCATGAACTGCTGTTTCGAGGTTTCCAGATTCAACAGGCGCGTGCGCAGCCATTCGAGGCGGTCGCCGAGATAGCGAAGATCCGAAGGCCCGTTGACACGGATTGAATCGGCGAGCTTGCCGGTGCCCAGCTTGCGGATGGCGGTGTCCAATTGGCGCAATGGCCGCGATAACAAGGCCAGCATGATGCCGGTGAAAATGGCTGAAACCAGCAATAAAACCGCCCCTTTCGTTAACAATCCTTGCTCAAGCCATGCCGACTGTTGGCGCAGATCGTTAAATTGACGTTCAACATGGCTTTCAAACTCACGGGAAAGTGCGTTGGAAGCCTCGCGAAACCCTTGAAACGCCTCGTCGATCGGCAGGGTCTGAGGATTTCCAGTTTCCGCGCCGACTATCCGCTGGTAAATCAGGCTTTCCTTTTCCGCCAATTCATTGGCCATCAGCGCGGTTTTATTGTCCACCCGCAGTTTTAGCAAGCCGGCCAATGTCTGTTTAAACGACGCCCGCGCATTTTCATAAGACTGGCGCTCATAAGGCTGGCGCACGGCAGGATCTGCCAACAGGACGAATAAGCGGGCTTTTCGTTCGACATCGGAAGCCTTCTGCAAGACCAGGCGGACGGTTTTGGTCTGCTCGAAGACTTCATAATTCATAGTCTTCCCCAATGCCGCCGATTCGCGCACGGTAAAAGCCGTGTAGAGGACGGCCGTGCCTAAGGGAATCACGGCCATGATAAAACCAATGGCAATAAGGGATTTCAGCGAAAACAGCTTGGCTAGGCGCATTGGCATAAAAAGATTGTTAAACCATGCCCGGATGGCCGGCGGCGGGTTTTTGGGGAAAGCGGTCGCGGACGGTCTGGCGGCGGTCTTTGCCTTGCGGTGCTTCGGCGCGCCGCGGGCTGGCTTTTGAGTGGCCTTGGGCGGCCTATGCTAATGCAAAACCGCGGCGTGTGCCATGGCCTTGATCCAGGCCATGGCAAAAATTAACCCAATCCTCATCTGATTTTAATGATTCCCCAACGGGCGTCCTCATCTTGCGCCGGTAGACTTTACGCCTAATCAACACGGTTGGCGCACGCCCGCCGCCACGCCGGCTTTCGGGAATGGACGGCCTTGGCCGCCCATCATGTGTAGATGACGAAACATAAGGTTAGCAATTATGCCACTCGGAATGGGAAACTTCTTCAATGGGCTCTTCAGGCAATATGGGCACACGGTGATCCTATTGCTGAGGATTATCGACATCACGATGCTGTTTTGCGCCAGTTGGGCCGCCTACTACGGCTGGCATGGCAGCTTCATCATCGACCAGGACCACCGCATCGTGATCGCGCTCGGCCTGCTGGGCGCCGTCATCTTTTTCGAAGCCGGGCAAGTTTACCGTCCCTGGCGCAATGACGCGATGCGCGGTGAAATCCCACGCATCGCCAGGGCATGGATGTCCGCGTTGCTGTCGGTCGTCTTTGTCGTCGCGTTGATCCGGCTGCATTTCTGGCTCGGCTCCAGTTACCGGTGGATCGCCACCTGGGGAGCGTTGGGTTTGCTGTCCGTCCTCGCCGCCCGCGCGCTGCTTTCGCGTCTGTTGCGTTGGCTGCGCGCCCGTGGCTGGTCGCAGGGGCGCATCATCCTGGTCGGCCTGAACCAGATGGCGATCGCGGTCAGCCGGCAGTTGAACCAGTCCGCCTGGGCCGGCTTGCAGGTCATAGGCTATGTGGACGACCCGTCCGCCACCCAATTTGAGGCGGGCGATCTTTTCCCCGCCCGCCTCGGCCACCTGGAAGACCTGGCCGCCCTGGTCGTCCGCGAGGACGCCGACGAGGTTTGGGTCGCTTTCCCGGGCGCGCCGCTGGCGGAGCGGGTCCAGCATGAGCTGCGGCATCTGCCGGTCAGCATCCGGCTGGTCATCGACTGCTTCGCCTTCAAACAAAGCAAATTTTTGAGCCTGAACACGGTGGCCGGCATCCCGACGCTGGATGTGTCGGTTTCGCCGCTGCACGGCGTCAACCGCCATGTCAAGGAGATCGAGGATCGGCTGCTGGCGTTCGTGCTGCTGGTGTTGGCGGGGCCTTTGATGTTGCTGGTCGCCTTGGGCGTCAAGCTGAGTTCGCCGGGGCCGGTGTTTTACCGGCAGGCGCGGGTCGGCTGGAACAACCGCTCGTTCACGATGCTGAAGTTCCGCTCGATGCCGGTGGACGCCGAGTCCAAGACCGGGCCGGTCTGGGCCAAGCCGGGCGAACAGCGCGCCACGGCGTTTGGCGGCTTCCTGCGCAAAACCAGCCTGGACGAGCTGCCGCAGTTGTTCAATGTGCTGAAGGGGGAGATGTCGCTGGTGGGGCCGCGTCCGGAGCGTCCTGATTTCGTCGAGGTGTTCAAGGAGCAGGTGCCGAATTACATGAAAAAGCACATGGTGAAGGCGGGCATCACCGGCTGGGCGCAAGTGAACGGCTGGCGCGGGGACACCGACCTGAACCGGCGCATCGAGCACGACCTGTATTACATCCAGCATTGGTCGGTCTGGTTCGACCTGGAAATCGCCCTGCGCACGCTGGCAGTCGGGTTCACCGGCAAGAACGCCTATTAAAGGGAGCAAGCCGCCATGTTTAGAGCGATTCCTGTGCTGCTGGCCGTGTTGCTGCAAGGCTGCTCGCTGACGCCGGGCATGAAAATGAAAGCCGACAACGGCCTGTCGGACGTGCAGGTGCCAGTGGTGAAGGACGGCAAGCCAGCCAAGGAGAAGGTGAAGATCCTGCCGATCACGGCCGACCTCATCATCGAGCGGGAGAGTGCGCGGCGGGAGGCCGTCAACCCTCTTCCCCCGTCGGAGACGCTCAACAGCGGCTATCGGATCGGCCCGCGCGACCGGCTGCAAATCACCGTCTGGGACCACCCCGAACTCAACGATCCGGGCAGTGAAAAAATTCTGCCCGAGTTGGCCGGCAAGGTGGTGGACGACGATGGCACGCTGTATTTCCCCTATGCCGGCAAGCTCAAGGTGGCGGGCAAATCCGTCAGCCAGGCCAGGGAAATGCTGACCCGAGAACTTTCCAAATACTTCAAGAAGGTCAAGCTCGATGTCCGCGTGCTGTCGTTCCAAAGCCATCGGGTGGCCGTCGTCGGCGAAGTCAAGACGCCGGGTATCCAAGCGATGACAGAGACGCCGCTGACGGTGGCCGAGGCTATCAGCCGGGCCGGCGGCGCGGCCACCGAGGCGGATCTGGGCAACGTCAGCCTGGCCCGCGACGGCCGGCTTTATCCGATTGACGTGCTGGCGCTGTATGAAAAAGGCGGCAGCGCGCAAAACCTGCTGCTGAAGGATGGCGACGTGCTGAATGTCCCCGACCGCAAGGACAACAAGGTGTTCGTCATGGGCGAGGTGGGCCGGCAGCAGCCGGTGCAGATCAACAAGGGCAAGATGACGCTCGCGCAGGCCCTGTCGGAAGGTTATGGGCTGGATTTCAACACCGCGAGGCCCGAAGAGGTTTACGTGATCCGCAACGGCCCGTCCAAGCCGGAAATCTTCCAGTTGAACGCCGAATCCCCGGACGCCTTGATCCTGGCGGACCAGTTTCCGCTGCAAGCCCATGACATCGTGTTCGTCGGCACGGCGGGGATCACCCAGTGGTCCAGGGTGCTGAATCAACTGCTGCCGTCTTCCTTCAACCAGATCATGATGCGCGCCGCCTTCGCGGGGATGTGATGGGATGCTCTTCACGAGACCGGCCAATGAATAGCCTATACGTTGAAAAAGAAATCGGCGGGATTTCCGCGCCCAGCCTGTCCCGGGTGGCCGAGCATGGCGTGGGCATCCGCGATTATGTCGATCTGTTGCTGGAAGGCAGGAAGACCATTTTGCTGACGCTGCTGTCGGTGTTGCTGGCGGCCACGGCCTATTTGATCCTGGCCCCGCGCACTTACAAGGCGGACGCGCTGTTGCGCATCGACAAGAACAAGGCCCTGCTGGCCGCCCCGCTGCGCAGCGAGGCGAGCCACTCGCCCGCCGAGGCCGAAAATCCTAGGGCGCAGCGCGAAGTGGAAATCCTCAAATCCCGTTCGGTCCTAGGTAAAGTCGTCGACAATCTGAATCTGGTGGTGGAAAGCTCGCCAGAGTATTTCCCGCTGATCGGCGAGACGCTGGCCCGCAGGCATGACGCCCGCGATGGGCTATCCCAGCCCTGGCCGGGGTTTGCCCGCTGGGCCTTCGGCGGCGAAAAGCTGAAGGTCGCCCAATTCACCGTGCCGGAGCGGTTCCTGGACGAGGATTTTACGCTGGTGGCACTCGGGGAAGGCCGTTTTCAACTGCTTAGCCCCAAGGACGGACTGTTGGCCGAAGGCCGGGTGGGCGAGCCGCTCAGCGCCGAGATGGGCGAGGACGGGCCTGCGACTGTGAAACTCGCCGAACTCAAGGCCCATCCCGGCACCCGTTTCAAGCTGGCCCGCAAGACTCCATTGGCGGCCATCGAAACTTTGCAGAAGGCGTTCAGCGTGCGCGAAGTGTCCAAGGACACGGACATTCTCGCCGTCGAGCTGAAGGGCCGCGACCCGGAGCAGCTCGCCCAGTCGGTCAACGACATCGCCACGATTTATGTCAGCGCGACGGTGAACTGGGAATCCGCCGAGGCCGGGCAGAAGCTGGCCTTCCTGGAAAGCCAGTTGCCCGTCGTCAAGACCCGCCTGGAAAAGGCGGAGCAGGCTTTGAGCGCGTTCCGGCAGCAGCATGGGGCCATCGACATCTCCACCGAGGCAGAGATTCTGCTCAAGCAGGCCGCCGAGATGGAGACGTTAGGGCTACAGCTCAAACAAAAATATGAGGAGCAGACCCAGCGTCTGGAGGACGCCCACCCGGACGCGGCGGCCACCAAGGCCCAGATCAAGCGCATCGACGGCAAGCTGGCGGCCTTGGAAAAGCGCATCAAAGACCTGCCCAAGACCCAGCAGAACATGGTGAGCCTGTCGCGGGACGTGCAGGTGAACACCGAGTTGTACACCTCGCTGCTGAACAGCGCGCAGGAGCAGCGCATCGCCGCCGCCGGCTCGTTGGGCAACTCGCGCATCGTCGATTTTGCCGTGGTTCCGGAAAAGCCGTATTGGCCGAAGCCTGGCTTGCTGTTGGCCATCGCCGCGCTGTTGGGCTTAAGCGCCGGTTCGGCGCTGGTGTTCTTGAGGCGCTCCCTGCAGCGCCACGACAACTACCCGGCCTTGCTGGAATACCAGGTGGGCCTGCCGCTGTACGCGGCGATCCCCCACAGCAAAAAACAGCGGCGGCTGGCGCGTTTGATCGACCAGCGGCGGGAACGCCAGCCGGGCGTCTTGGCCGGCCGCGACCCGCAGGATATTTCCGTGGAATCCTTGCGCGGCCTGCGCACCACCTTGGAGGCGACCTTCGCCAGCGACGAGAGCAAGGTCATCATGGTCAGCAGCCCGGCGCCTGGCATGGGCAAATCCTTCATCAGCACCAACCTGGCCGCGTTGCTGGCCAGCATCCAGAAGCGCGTGCTGATTATCGACGCCGACCTGCGCAATGGCCGCTTGCACGAAGCCTTTTCAGTCCAGCGCCAACCGGGACTGGCCGACTTGCTGGCCGGCACCGCCACGCTCGGCGAGGTCGTCGTCAGCCTGCCCGATGTGGGGGTGGATTTCATCCCCAAAGGAAGCAGCGTGCCGAACCCGGCGGAGTTGCTGGTGCTCGGCAACCTGGCCGAGACCCTGGAACAGTTGAAGAGCTTTTACAACCACATCGTCATCGACTCGCCGCCGATTCTGGGGGCCACGGACGCGGCCATCCTGGGGCAACACGCCGACGCCACGTTCCTGGTCGTCAAGGAAGGCCGCTACACCGCGCAAGAATTGGAGGTCAGCTTCAGGCGCTTCCAACAGGTCGGCGTGAAACCGAACGGTTTCATCATCAACGACATGAAAGAAGGCTCGTCATACTCGCCCTATTACGGCTATGCCTACAGCCAAGAAGCCGGGGATCGAACGCCTGCGTGGATGCCTGGCGGCCGGGACGGGTTCGGCAAACGCAAGGATCGTGGCCTGCCGCCTGGTTTAGCGGCCGGGCAAAACACTGGCGGCGACGGCGGGCAGGATCAAGCATGAGAATACAGGCCGAGAAAGATTTGCCTGCGCTGCTGTTCGCGCTGGTCAGCGCGTCGGCCCTGGCTTCCCTGCCCCAGGTCGAGTCGGCCTGGAACGGCGTCAGGGAGGTTTATGGCGAACAGGATTTTGGTTTGCGCATCCTCCGGGAAGTCTTGCTGGTGGTCGTGATTCTATACGCTTTTCTCGAACCCAGGTTTTGGCGCAACGGGCTGGCCGGCCCTGCGTTCGCCTTTGCCAGCCTGGTCGCCGCCTACGCGCTGTTCGAGATCGGCTATGCGCTCTATCTGGATTTGCCGCTGGTGGTGCCGCTGGCCGGGCTGCGCGTGTTCGAGTACCTGCCATTGGCCTTGATCGGCTTCATGACCAGCCGGCTGGGGGCGGGCGAAGTTGTCATCCTCAAATTCGCGCTTTACCTGCGCTATTACCTCGCCCTCGAAGGCGTGTTGGCGGTGGCCCAGGCGCTGTGGGCGCCGCCCTTGTTCGGCGTGTCGATCTTCGGCGGCGGACGGCCCTTCGGCACCTTTGTCAGCCCCAACCTGTTTGGCGCGACCATGGCGACCTGCGCGCTGGTTTTCGCGCTGTTTCCACACCTGCGCCGGTGGATGCTGGCGAGCCTGTTCCTGGCCCTGTTGAGCGGGTCGAGGACCGCGTTGATTAGCGCCCTGCTGGTCATTTACTTCCAACTGCTGTCGATAGCGCGCCCGCGCGACCGCTGGGCCTTGGTCATGCCCGCGCCCGTGCTGGCCGTCGGCGCGCTGCTGCTGGCCTCCAGCCCGCTGCTCAGTGGGCGCGACGACGCCGACCCGACGCAAGACGGACGCATAGACCTGTGGCAGCGGGTGCTTTCCACTCAAATCCATGGGCCTTGGGATTTGCTCTTCGGTTGGGGCTTGGGGCTCAGTTCCAACACCATCAATATTCTTTACGGTGCCGAGTATTTCCCCGGCCAATTCGATTCCGACAGCCTGTATTTATTCCTGCTGAATGGCTATGGATTGATTGGCCTCGTCGGCTATGTCTTGTTTTTGTGGATCAGTGCAAGAGTATCCTCCCACCCCGGCAAGGGCATGGTGGCGATGTTCATATTCGTCGCTGGCCTGACCTTCAATTTGTGGGAATACTTTCCCCAAAACGCGATGTTGATGTTCCTATGGGGGACGGTATTGGGCACATCCAAACCATCCTGCCTGGAGAAGTCATATGCAAAACCATTCATTCAATAAACGCTTGTTCGGCGAAGCCTCCTGGGCGCTGTTTGGGCAACTGGGCTCCGCGCTGGCCTTGCTGGCAGGCACTCGAATACTGACCGAGCTAGTATCGCCCGAAGTCTACGGGCAAGTCGCCTTGCTCGGCGGCTTCATCGCCTTGGGCGTCACGCTGTTCGCCTACCCATTCATCTGCGCGGGAATGCGCTTGATGCCAGAATGCCTGCATAAGCGGGAGCGCGCGGAATTGCGCAGTGTCGTGGCAAGATTGACGGTAAGGTCAACGGCTTTGGCGGTGGTGATTCTCACGGCGACGGGCGTCGTCGCTCGTTACCTGTTCAATAGTGATATTGGACTGTTCGCGCTGGCCGGCTTTCTGCTGGTCGTCACCGTGCGCAGGGAATTCGGTGTGCAGTGGCTCATCGGCGAGCGCAGGCAACGGGAAGCCAGCCTATGGCAAACCATTGACAGCATTCTTCGTCCTGGCTTTGCCATCGCCTTGGTCGGGCTATGGGGCGCGAAGGCCAGCCTGGTTTTATTAGGCTACATCCTGGCAAGCATCACCGCCAACCTGGTTGGAGCCATTGTGCGAGGCGGCGACAGCGATGAAATGCCTAGGCCGTTGAATGCCAGCAGTCTGAAACATGAAGTGTGGGCCTATGCCATGCCATTAATCCCGATGGAATTGCTATTTTGGGTTAATGGTGTGGGCGACCGCTATGTCATCGGCTGTTTGATGACGGCGGCGGATGTGGGCGTCTACGCGGCCAGCTATACGCTAATCAATGAAGCCTTCAACCGCAGCGCCATGGTTTTGTTGCGTACTTTTCAGCCGATCTATTTCCACTCGGATTCCAGCAAAGATCCAAGAGACAGGTTTAATATCCTATGGATATGGATAGCCAGTGTAGTGGCCTTGGATATTATTGGCGTGTCCGCATTATTCATGCTGAAAGACTGGGTGGCTTTGGTGTTTCTGTCAAAAACCTATCATTCGGCCATTATATTGATGCCCGCCATCGGCATAGGCTGCGCTTTACATGCTTTGGCAACCGTGCTGTCCCAGCCACTGTTGGCCAGTAAAAAAACTTCGGCGCTATTGACCGGCCGCCTCTGCGGCGCGGTGGCGGCGGCCATCAGCATACCCGTCATGGTGATCCACTACGGGTTGCCGGGCGCGGCCATGGCCAATCCTATCTATTTTGGCATCGAAGCGGTCGCCATGGCAATACTGGGAAAGCCATGGCGCATGGGTGGCCCGGAGCCTAGGGCTGGTTTGGTACTGGCAGAAGAAGAAGCATAAACACTATTGGCGCGGTTCGCTCAAATTCCATTCGCCAGGTTGATGAATAACTTTTGGCTGGGCACCTATATCAACCTATATGCCATTAAAAAGTAACATTCTTGCGCCGCGCGAAAATCATATCATCGAGGAAAAAAACTGATGTTGACCGCTGTTATTTTGACAAAAAATGAAGCGCGTAATTTGCCACGCTGTCTGGCGGCGATCCCCGGGCGTTACCCTGTCGTCATCGTGGATTCCGGGAGCGATGATGAAACGATTGCCATCGCCAGAGAGCATGGCTGCGCGATTTATCAAAACCCGTGGCCCGGCTTTGCGGAACAACGCAATTTTGCCATCGACCACTGTGACATTGTCACGCCATGGATTTTATTTATCGATGCGGACGAGGTGTATCCAGGGACGTTCTACGCATGGTTTGAAGCCGACGTCGCGACAACCGAATCCATTGACGTGGTGATGGTTCCTTCGATTCTTTACCTGCGCGGAAAACGATTGAACCATGCGCCTGGCTATCCGATTTACCATCCAAGGCTGGTGCGCAGGGCGGCGGCGAGGTTTGTCAGAAACCATACCGGACATGGCGAATCCGTCATCGATACCTGCAGGCTGGCGCATGCGGAAATACCCTATGAGCATTTTTTTTATCATGGCGAGATTATTGCCTGGATGCACAAACACATAGACAAAGCGGCGCAAGAGGTGTGCTTGCGTCCCACCGCGGGAGCGGTCATGACCACACGCGGCAGATTGAGTGTTTGGTTGGGCCGTTCGGCCTTGAGGATCATGGCCAGGTTTCTGTACCACTTTGTGTTGCGGGGCGGTTTTTTGGACGGGCGCGCGGGTTTGGAGTTTGCCTTGATGTTTGCCTGGTATGAGGCGACGATTTATATGCAAGCAAAAGCTGGACTGGAGGCAACATGAAAAATAGGCAAGTTTCACTCGTGTTGGCGACATTGGGACGGGATAGGGAGCTGTTCGCTTTTCTGGACTCCCTGCGAAAGCAGACCTACGCCGACTTTGAGTTGATCATCATCGATCAAAACCAGGATGGCAAAATCGACGCGGTCATCGCGCCGTTCATGCGTTGGTTTGCGGTGAAGCATGTGAAAGTGGACTTCACCGGCAATAGCAGAGCCAGGGATCATGGGATCGCCTATGCGCAGGGAAGCATCATCGCTTTTCCTGATGACGATTGCGTCTATGAGGAAGATGTGCTGGACAAGGTGGTGGCTGAGTTCAGACGCCGGGATGATCTCGCTATCCTGGTGGCCGGCTCTTATGACTTTTCAAAAACCCGGTTTAGCATTGGCGTGAATAGCCGAAGCCCTCGATATTTTTCGCGGCTGCGTATGATGGGGGTCGAATTCACGCATTTTTTCAACCTGGCCGCCATTGACAGACGGCAATTCCATTTGGATCACGACTTTGGAATTGGCTCAAAATATTCCGGGGCCGAAGGATTCGAGCTTTTGTATCGCTTGCTGAGAGCCGGATACGTCGCTTTTTACACGCCATCAATCAAGATTTACCACGCGGACAAAGACAATTATAAGCTGGGCAGCGCAAGGATGTCCAGGTATTCCACCGGCGTTGGCGCTTATATCAGAAAATTCACCAACCAGCATGATCCATTCATGTTTTATTACATCTTCAGAAAGATGTTGGTCGCGCCAGTGTTGAAGATGGCCGTCGCCTTGGTGTTATTAAGCCCGAAGCGGCTGGCCTATTCTTTTCACAATCTCATTGGCATTTGGCGAGGTTTTTTGGTCTATGAAAATTAAACCGATTTTATTTGGAGGACTATTATGGATGTAGGAGTCGTGACAACACACATAGCGCCAGCCAAAGGTTACGGCGGTGTCTCAATAACCGCCAGCGTGTTGACCAAGGCTTGGGCTGAACGCGGACATAAAATCACGCTGGTGGCTGCCGACGCGTCAATTGATGGCCGGTTGGATCCTAAGGATGTGCGCCTTGGCGAAGCGGTGGAGGTCAAGCTCTATCATTGCTATGGTTTCAAGCGCTGGGGTTTTGGGCTGGGCGCTATTCCAAAACTGTTCGGGCTATGCCTGAAAGCGCCTGTGGTTTATATCCACGGCATTGCGACATGGCCGTCGACGCTTGCCGCCATTTTCTGCGTCGTGCTGCGCCGCCGTTTCATGGTGGCCGTGCATGGCGGGCTCATGCCCGAGCATGTCGTGCTGATTCGGCGCGAGAAACCCCATAAATGGCTGTTTTATCAATGGCTGACGTTACCCGCTTTGCGCCGGGCCATCGCCATTCATTGCACCAGCGAGACCGAGGCCGAAGGCGCGAGGGCTGTGCTGGGCGGTGATGCCCGGATATTGCTGGTGCCCAATGGCGTCGACAGCCGTGAAATAAAGCCTAGAGAATATCCTGACGATGAAGGAATGATCCTTTGCTTTCTGGGCCACATCCAGCAGGAAAAGGGAATCAACGCCTTCATCAAAGCCTGGTTGAAAACACGGCGCCGGGGAGACCGGCTGCTGGTCGCCGGCCACAGCGTGGACGGCGCTTATTTCAAAGAATTCCAGGCATTGGTCGACCAAGCCAAGGGGGCCATCTATTACCTGGGCTACGTGGAGCGCATCAAGGTCTTAGGCCTGCTGGCGATCAGCCATTTTCTGGTGCTCCCCTCCGGCCTGGAGGCCAGCGGCGGCATGCGGGAAAACTTTGGCAATGTGGTGGCGGAAGCCCTGCTGGCGGGGCGGCCGGTGCTGGTCGCCAAGGGCTTGGCCTGGGATCATGTCGAATCCATCGGGGCAGGCTTTGTGTTCGACCGGACGGAGTCTTCCGTGTGCGCGGCCCTCCATGGCGCGCGGTCTTTAAGCCGGGCGGAATGGGAATGGATGTCGCGCAATGCCCGTGATTACGTCGAGCAGGACCTTGATGCCGGGGCGCTGGGAGAGCGGGTCTGGTGCGCGCTGACCGACCCTGGCACCGGCGATGCCGCAGGGCGATGGGAGGAGGCTTCCGCGTATGAGTAAGGTCGGCCTCATCGTCCCCACCCTAAACGCCGGCAGGTGCTGGAAAGACTGGCTTGAGGCGTTCGACCGGCAGACCCGGAAACCGGACTGCCTGCTGGTGGTCGATTCTTCCTCCAGCGATGAAACCGTGGCGTTGGCCCGCGCGCATGGATTTGCCGCGCATGTCATTCCCAAGTCGGCGTTCAACCATGGCGGAACCCGCCAAACGGGCGTCAACTTGTTGCCAGAGGCGGAGCTGGTCGTATTCATGACCCAGGATGCGTTGTTGGCCAGCCCTCAAGCCATCGAACGCCTGCTGGCGGTGTTCGCGGATGGGCAGGTCGGCGCGGCCTATGGCCGCCAGCTTCCGCACCGGGGCGCCGGGCCGATTGCCACCCACGCGCGCCTGTTCAATTATCCATCGGCCAGCCAGCTGCGCAGTCTGGAGGATCGCACGCGCTATGGCATCAAGACAGCCTTCATCTCCAATTCCTTCGCCGCCTACCGCCGCGACGCGCTGACGCGGGCCGGCGGGTTCCCCGCCGACACCATCATGAACGAGGACACGTATGTCGCTGGCAAGATGCTGTTTCTCGGTTGGAAAATCGCCTATTGCGCCGATGCCCAAGTGTGCCACTCCCATGATTACCATTGCCTCGACGAGTTCAAGCGCTATTTCGACATCGGCGTTTTCCACGCGCGCTCGTCATGGCTGCAACTGATTTTCGGGGCGGCGGAGGGTGAAGGCCGGCGCTTCGTGCTATCGGAACTCCGTTATCTGTTGAAGCATGCGCCTTGGCTGATCCCCTCCGCGGTGCTGCGCACCGGGCTTAAATGGCTGGGCTTCAGCATGGGCACGTTGCACCAGGCATTGCCGGAGTTTGTCAGCCGGCGGTTCAGCTTGCACCAAGCCTACTGGCTTCGCGCTTTGCCATGAGCCCTTCGGGCGGGCCAAGGGAACCCCCCCTTCTTTTGGCTCTCCCGGCGGCCGACCCCGCGCCACTCTGATCTGCAATTGCCGGAATCTTCATCTGATTTTAATCGTCCCCCGAGGGAGCCCCTCATCTTGCTTGGGTACACTATAGGCTAGTCAGTGAAATATTTTCAGCAAGATAGCCTGTTTTGAGGTGACGCCAATGTTTAGCAAAATACACTCGCTTTTTTCCGTTCCTGATATAAGGCTGGCCGGGCTTGGGTTCGCGGATGGCGATATTAACATCATGGGTGCGCTGACCGCATTTGCGATTCTATTTTCACTGGAAATCGTGTGGGGGCATCAAGAACAGTCAAAGGCGGCAATCCGGCAGTCCTATTTGACTAACCTTGGCCTGTTTATCGTGAACGATTTTGCGTTGTCACTGTTATCAGTGTCATCGCTCTTGCTGTTGGCTCAGCGCTGGAGCCACTGGGGCTTGCTCGGCTTGATGATGGATTCTTTCTGGAAAGGCTTGTGGTCGTTCGTTTTGCTGGATTTGACCTTGTATCTGTGGCATCGGGCCAATCATGGCCTGGCCTGGCTATGGGGGTTTCATAAGGTGCATCACTCAGACCGGTGCATGAACGTCAGCACCGCCTTTCGCCTGCATTTCTTTGAAGTATTGCTTGGAACGCTGGTCAAAGCGGTGTTCATCATGATGGTGGGCGTCAACGCGTCAACCGTCATGATGAACGAGATGGTGATTACCCTGTTCGTGATGTTCCATCATGCCAACATATCTTTCAAAGCGGAAGCATGGCTTGGGCGTTTGTTGATTGTGCCCTCTCTGCACCGTTTGCACCATTCGGCTATTCGCAAGGAGCATGACACTAATTACGGGGCCGTGTTGTCATGCTGGGACAGCTTGTTTGGCAGCTTGTCACATGGCGAACCCGGCGCAATAGGCTTGAAAAACATCAAACCCATGGGGTTGTTGGAACTTTTGCAATTCGGTTTCGCTTTGAAACGTCCTTCAACAGCTCCCTTGCCGTTTTATCGGCCATTACAGAGGAAGCAATAAAAGAAGTCCATGCCCGTTTCAGGTTGCAATGCCAATGACCCCCTCATACGTCTGTGTTCCGGCAAGAATACTCTTCCTGATCTTGTTGTCTGGCTTGCTGCCAGGCTGTGCCTTGTTCAACCGTGGCCTCGAACGGGAGAATCCGCCCAGGCAGACGGCGGGGGAGGCCGTCGAAACGCACCGTTTCCACTTGGACGGGCAAGACAGCGTCATCGGAGGCCTGGCCAGCGTGCCGGTGCAAGACGGCGACACGTTGTTGGACATTGCCCGCCATTTTGGCCTGGGCTACCAGCATATTGTCGAAGCCAACCCTGGACTGGACGCCTGGGTGCCCCAGCCAGGCGCCCGCGCCATCCTGCCCCTGCAATTCATCTTGCCCGACGCGCCCCGCAAGGGGGTGGTCATCAACCTGGCCGCCATGCGCCTGTATTATTTCGCCGATGAAAAACCGGCCACGCTGTCCACCTGGCCGATTGGCGTCGGCAGGGAAGGTCGTTCCACGCCGGTAGGGGCCATGGCCGTTGAAAGCAAGCGGGAACATCCCACCTGGTACGTGCCCGAATCCATCCGCCGCGCCCACGCGCGACAAGGCGACCCGTTGCCTGCCGTTGTGCCCCCGGGGCCAGACAATCCGCTGGGCGAGTACGCGCTCTATCTCAGCAAGCCAAGCTACCTCATCCACGGCACCAACAAGCCCTTCAGCATTGGCCTGCGCGCCAGCAACGGTTGCATCCGCTTGTATCCGGAGGATATCGCGCTGGCGTTCCGGGAAATCCCCCCGAAGACGCCCGTCCGAGTCGTCAACCAACCCTACCTTGTAGGCTGGTTGGACGGCGGGCTGTATCTGGAGGCGCATAGGCCGTTCGACGAATTGGACGGGGCCTTGGAGAAAAAGAACTTGCTGGCGGAGTTGCGGCGGATCGGCAAAAAGCAGGCGCGCAAACTGGATTGGCCTAAGGTCGAGGAAACCCTCAAGCAGGCGCTGGGCATTCCGACGCCGATCTTCGAACAAAGCGAAAGCCTTGGCGGGCGGCTCGCCGCCGCCACTCCGCTGGAGCGCCCCGCGCGGCTGGCCGGGTGGCCGGACACGGCGGAACCGGCCACGGGGGACTGGTTGCTGTGGACGGCGGAAACCGACGATGAACATGGGGCCAGAAGGTTGGCCGCCCAACTCAACCACATTGTGCCGAAAATTCCATCCAAGGTGGTCGCCAAGGGCCGTCGTTACCGGCTCATCGCCGGCCCCTTCGCCCAAGAAAAATCGGCCAGAAAAGCCAAGCTCATCCTGGACGTTGACTTTGAAACCAAGAGTGAACTTGTCAAACCGGCAAAGAGCTAGCACCTCCAAGCTAACGCAACAGAATCTTCACCGCTTCAGATCGGCGGCAGGTTCAGGCCCGCGCCGATTGGACTGTTGAACCAGGCCAGAAAGTGATCCAGTTCCTCTTCAACCCTTCGCGCGGCGGCGTGGCGAAATGAACCCGCAAGGTCTGACATTTCATCAGAGGCGTCTGAATATCCTAATCTGGCAAGGCGGGTTGGCTGGTGGCAATGAGTTAATGAATTCGCCTTATCAGTGAAACGCCGATAAAGGCATCCGACAAGCGAGCGAGACAAGCCTGCCACCCAGGCCGTCCGAACTTTTCGGACGACGATGTCGGCAAGGCCGCGCTGCGGCTAATGCGCTTTTATCCTTGACGTGACAGGCAAGCTCGCCTAGATTGCACTTGGAATATTTTGCGGCCCGCCTGGCGCTGGACGGCAGCAACGCCGCTGTTTTGAGGCGCGGGAGGCGCTGATGGATTTTAAAGTTTCGACCCGTCCACGCCGAAGCGGAAAACAGGGCGAGGCTGCCAAAATGAAAATTGCTGGCGTACAGCAGCCAATAAAACCAGCCCCCCAATGTCTGTTGAGTCTTGACAATGAGTGATGTCGCGTCCGCGGGAAAAAGTTGGACTGGCCTCGGCCCGGGGGCTTCGATTGCCGTCGTCGGCATGGCTT
>Ga0265327_10000693_pt1 | contig 53704 bp, 38 predicted proteins | sample 41621metaG_FD_202089 | JGI IMG/M metagenome (GOLD analysis project Ga0265327, IMG submission 202089) | Rhizosphere microbial communities from Carex aquatilis grown in University of Washington, Seatle, WA, United States - 4-16-21 metaG | ecosystem: Host-associated > Plants > Roots > Rhizosphere... | reverse complement strand
ACGTTAGTTGACACAGTACTGTGTCAACTCTTGATACGGAGCAGGAGGAGCCCATGTCGGTGGCAGCAGGTAGGCGCGCACGGGACGGGGTCGCCTGGCTGACCGCACACGCGCCGTCGGCGTCTCGCCCCTTGGCGACTCCCCCGGCCGGATCGGCACTCAAACCCGTACTCGGCGACTACGGCGCTCCAGTGATCGGGCATGGCCTGGAATTCCTTTCCGACACAGTGGAATTCGCTCGCCGGCGGCACCGCAAGTTCGGCCCGGTCAGCTGGAGCGGGCTTCTCGGCATCCGCGGTGTGTGGGTGATGGACCCAATTGGTGCGGCGGAGGTGCTGACCAACCGCGACAAAGCATTCGCGAACGGACCCGGTTGGGGTCACTTCATCGGCGCCTTCTTCAGGCGCGGCATCATGCTGCTGGACGGGGAAGAGCATCTGCAGCACCGGCGCATCATGCAGCAAGGCTTCACTCGGGAGCGGCTCGAAGTCTATTTGGACATCTTCAATGTCGGTGTCGAGCGCAGCATCGCGGCGTGGACGCCCACGGGCGAATTCCTGCTGTATGACGCGATCAAGAAGCTGCTGCTGGACGTGGCCAGCGAGCTTTTCATGGGGCAAACCCTCGACAGCGAGGCCGACCAACTCAACACCGCGTTCGTCGACACCGTTGCCGCGTGCACTGCCGTGGTGCGGGCGGACCTACCAGGTAGCGCTTGGCGCCGGGGCCTGCGCGGGCGAGTGATGCTGGAAAAGTACTTTCGCGAGCGGGTGCCCCTCAAGCGGCAGACGGCCGGCGACGATCTGTTCAGCGTCCTGTGTCATGCCCAGTCTGAAGACGGCGATGTGTTCAGCGACGACGACATCGTCAATCACATGATCTTCCTGCTCATGGCCGCCCATGACACCTCCACGATCACCGCGGCGACCTTGGCGTACTACCTTGCCAAGCACCCCGACTGGCAGGCCAAGCTCCGAGCAGAAGCTCGCGCGCTGGGCAAGCCGATGATCGACTACGCCGACCTGGACCGGCTGCCGCTGCTCGATCAGGCGTTCAAGGAGACGCTGCGACTCAATCCCCCGGTGGGCAATATGGTGCGTCGAACAGTCAAGGACACCTCCATCGACGGTCACTACGTTCCGGCCGGCACCTATGTGTTCGTATTGCCAACCGCCACCCATCACCTTGCCGAAATCTGGTCCGAACCAGACACTTTCGATCCTGATCGATTTGCCGAACCACGCCGCGAAGACAAGAAGCACCGCTACGCGTGGCAACCCTTCGGTGGCGGCGCGCACAAATGCATCGGGATGTTTTTCGGGGGCATGCAGGTGAAAGCGCTGTTGTATCAACTGTTGCTGAACTATTCCTGGAGCGTCGACCCTTCGTACGAGCCGCCCCTGGTCTACGGAACGGGGCGATACCCCGAGGACGGCCTGCCCGTCCGCCTCACCGCGATCAACCCCTCGTGACGTCGCGATAAGGACCGACACCATGTATCCCGGAACTCATGCCGCGTCTGCACCCGATCGCCCCGCTGTGGTCATGGCGGCCAGTGGTCGCGTTCTCACCTATGGCAACCTCGATCGACATTCGTCGGCGATTGCCGGCGCGCTCCATCGTCTCGGCCTGCAACGCGGTGACGTTGTTGCGCTATTGAGCGACAACGCTTTCGAAGCATTCGAGGTGTACTGGGCGGCGATGCGCTCAGGCCTCTACATCACCGCGGTGAACTGGCACCTGACTGCCGAGGAGGCGGCCTACATCGTCAACGACTGCGGGGCGCGTGTCATGTTCGCATCGGCGGGCGTCCGCGCGCTGGCGGAGCAGTTGGCTGCAGAGACACCTGCGGTGACGCATCGCTACTGCTTCGGCGGGACCATCCCCGGGTACCAGCTCTACGATGCGCTGCTCGCCGAAGATCCCATTGCGCTAACCGAACAATCGCGTGGGGCGGAAATGCTCTATTCCTCGGGCACGACGGGCCGGCCAAAAGGCATCAAACCCCGCCTGAGCGACCTGCCGGTCGACGAGCCTGGCGATCCGTTGATCAGCATGCTGCAGCACGGATTTGGTATCAGCGCGGCGGATCGCTACCTGTCGCCGGCACCGATCTATCACGCTGCACCGCTCAAATGGTGCGGAGGCGTGCATGCGCTGGGCGGCACCGTGGTCTTGATGGACAAGTTCGATGCCCTCGCGGCGTTGACTGCGATCGACGCCTACCAGGTCACTGTCGTCCAGGTGGTGCCCACGATGTTCATCCGGATGCTGCAACTGCCCGACGAATCTCGACTGGCGTTCGATACGTCGTCATTGCGATTGGCCGTGCACGCCGCCGCGCCGTGCCCCCCGGATGTCAAGCAGGCGATGATCGATTGGTGGGGGCCGATTCTCGTCGAGTACTACGGCGCCACGGAGGGCCACGGGTCCACCATCATCAGCTCGGACCAGTGGTTGACGAGACCTGGGTCAGTGGGGCGCGCGGCACTCGGCGTCCTGCACATCTGCGACGACGAAGGGCGTGACCTGCCGCACGGTGAAGTCGGTCTGGTGTATTTCGAACGCGACGACATGCCCTTCGAATATCACAACGATCCCGAGAAGACCGCCGGTTCGCGGCACCCGCAGCACCAAAACTGGTGCACGGTAGGCGATATGGGCTACGTCGATGCCGACGGTTATCTCTTTCTGACCGACCGCAAGGCGTTCATGATCATCTCCGGCGGCGTCAACATCTACCCGCAGGAGATCGAGAACGTCCTTGCCCTGCATCCGGTGATCAACGACGTCGCGGTAATCGGTGTGCCCGACCCCCAGATGGGCGAGCAGGTCAAAGCCGTGGTGCAGCTGCGTGCCGGCGCCCAGGGCTCGGCGAAGCTCGCCGACGAGCTGATCGTGTTCGTCCGCGAGCGCATCGCGCACTACAAGGCACCCCGCACCGTCGACTTCGTCGACGAATTGCCGAGACTGCCAACAGGAAAACTCGCCAAGCGAACGTTGATCAGCCGGTACGCCGATCCGGACCAACAACATTGCAACACAACAACTTATGCATCGTTCACCACCACCGCGCCCACACGACCGAGCTAGCGCGCAGTCACCCTCCAGCCGAAAGGAAAAGATCTTGTCAGAGTTCCAAGGCAAGCGATACGTGGTCACCGGGGCAGCCTCGGGTATCGGACACGCAGTCGCGCAACAACTGCTCGAGGCGGGCGCTGAAGTCACCAGCCTCGACCGCAACCAACCCGGCGCCGCCGTCGCCCAGCACATTCAGGTCGACCTATCAAACTCGCACAGCATCGACGCCGCACTGGAAGCGCTGGACGGCTCATACGACGGCCTGATGAACGTTGCCGGCATCCCCGGCACAGCACCGTCGGATCAGGTGCTCGCCGTCAACACCCTCGCCGTGCGCCACCTTTCCGAGGCGTTCCTCGACCGCCTCCGCCCCGGCGCATCGATCACGGTCGTGTCGTCGACCGCCGGGCTCGGCTGGCCCGATCGTCTCGAGACGATCAACAGCTTGCTGGCTACTGAAACGTTCGACGACGGCGCGGCCTGGTTCAAGGATCATCCGCAAGAAGGCAACACCTACAACTTCTCCAAAGAAGCCACGACCGTATACGTCATGGCGTCGGCGATTCGACTGGCACACAGAGGATTCAGGATCAACGCGGTATTGCCGGGACCGGTGGAAACACCGATCCTCACCGATTTCGAAGAATCGATGGGCAAGAACATCATCGACGGGGTCAAGGCCCTGCTCGGTCGACACGCACAACCTGACGACATCGCTTCGGTGGTGCTGTTCCTCGCGTCCGATGCCGCCCGCTGGGTCAACGGCCAAGCACTTTCGGTCGACGGCGGCCTATCCGGTGCTGTCGCGTCCGGCGTCATTCCGAAGCCGGAAATCTGAGCGTCATGACTCTCCTCGCCAATAACCACGCGGCGGCTGACGACGTAGGCGCCACGCCCCTGACGGCATTACGCGGCGTGTTCGCCACCGGCCGCACACGATCGCTGCAATGGCGACTCCGGCAACTCGAAGGTATCGAAGCTCTTTGCGAGGAAGCAGAATCCGCGATCGCGGAAGCTCTAGAACAGGACCTCGGCCGAACATCGGTAGAGGCCTGGCTCGGCGATATCGCATCGACGAAAAAAGAGGCCTCGTACGCGCGCAAGCACCTCAAGAAATGGACGCGTCCCCGGCGACAGCCGCTGCCACTGGCGCATCGACCTGGCCGCGGCTGGGTGCAGCACGATCCGCTCGGTGTGGTTCTGGTCATCGGCGCGTGGAACTATCCCGTCTACCTGAATCTGGCCCCGTTGGTCGCCGCGGTCGCAGCCGGAAACTGTGCAGTGGTCAAACCGTCCGAGCTGGCACCGGCCACCGCGACACTGCTCAGCAGACTCATTCCGAAATACCTTGATGCCGAGGCTATTCGCGTCGTCGAGGGCGACGCCACAACGACGCAGAAGCTGGTCAGCGCCGGCTTCGATCACGTCTTGTTCACCGGGAGTACTGTCGTAGGCCGCAAGATCATGGCCGCCGCTGCGCCCACGTTGACACCGGTGACCCTTGAACTGGGCGGCAAGAGCCCGGTGATCGTGGCGGCCGACGCCAACCTCGACGTTGCCGCACGCCGAATCGCCTTCGGCAAGCTCGTGAACTCCGGACAGACATGCATTGCACCTGACTACGTCCTGGTGGAAAGCGCTGTGGCCCAGGAATTTGTCGAGAAGATCATCGCGACGCTGGCTCATTTCAGAGCCGACGAGGCACACCCCACACTGCCCATCGTCAACGGGCGCCAGTTCGACCGGCTGGGCACCCTCGTCACGTCGACTACCGGCACTGTCGTCGCGGGCGGCCTGACGGACCCCACCTCGCTGGGTTTCGAGCCGACCGTGATTCTCGACCCGGCACCGACCGACGCGGTGATGGTCGACGAGATATTCGGACCGATCTTGCCGATAGTAAGCGTTGAATCACTGCATTCTGCAGCGCAATTCATCAATGCGCGCCCCAAACCATTGGCGCTGTACGTGTTCACGAGCTCCCAGAAAATGGGCAGACACCTCATCAACGCCATCCCATCAGGGGGCGCTGTCATCAATCACGTGGGGATGCACTGTCTGGTACCCCAGCTGCCTTTCGGCGGGGTAGGTGCGAGCGGAATGGGCGCGTACCACGGCCAGTGGGGATTCGAGACGCTCAGTCACCCGCGCGCAGTACTGGCCAAACGAGCCAAACCCGATGTCGCCCTGCTATACCCACCGTATACACCGCGGGCAATTCGATTGATGCGAAAGTTGTTCTGATGGCGATCCGAATCGACCTGGCCAAGTGTGACGGCATCGGAGTATGCGAAATGCTCGGGTCCCACCTCTTCGAAGTTGGCGACGACGGTAAGTCGCATGTCCTCACCGACAATCCCACCACACACGACCTCGACGCGGCCCGCGAAGCACTCACGAACTGCCCCAGAGGAGCGATCTCCATCGACGGCAGTTCCTGACAGCACGCTGTTCGTCCGCCGCCGCGCCCACGAATTACCTTGCCTCGCAATCACCCCGGCGACGGCGCAGCCCAACAATCTGCCATAACTACTTCTTGACACACAACTGTGTCACCCATCACAATTAGCCCCAATAGTTGACACAGACACGTGTCAACTATTGGGAATCGAAAGGTGACATCAATGGCCGTAGGCAGACACGTACGGAATGTCACCGACAGAATCTTCGAGCACTGACCGATGACAGGGCCCCAGCCTCCAATAGCAGAAGGACAGGTACGCGCCCCGCTCAACAGAGTGCCGGCGCCGCCGTACAAGACCGCGGGCTTGGCACTGCTACTGGTTGCGGCGGCGATCCTGACCCTCACTTGGCTTCAGTTCCGCGGGTACTTCGACACGACGACGCACTTTTACGTGATGTCGAGTCGCTCCGGGCTGTCCATGGACCCTGGCTCGAAAGTCACCTTCAACGGGGTGCCCATCGGCCGGTTGAAGGCGGCAGAAACCGTGACCACCGACGGTGCGAAGCCCAGCGCCCGACTGGTCCTCGATGTCGATCCGGGATACCTTCGGCTGCTGCCGAAGAACGTCGACGTCAAGTTGTTGGCCACCACCGCATTCGGCAACAAGTACGTCGCGCTCACCTCGCCGCGGAATCCCTCCGCGCAGCACCTCAACAGTGGTGACGTGGTCGACGCAGTCAATGTGACCACCGAGTTCAACACACTGTTCGAGACCATCACCGCGATCTCCGAGCAGGTCGACCCGATCAAGCTGAACCAGACCCTCAGCGCCGCCGCACAGGCCCTCGACGGGTTAGGTGACAAGTTCGGCCAGTCTCTGGTCAACGGCAACACGATCCTTGCCGACCTGAATCAGCGCATGCCGTCGATCCGGCACGACACCAGGGCCATCGCCGATCTGGCGGACGTATACGCGAACGCATCGCCAGATCTGTGGAACGGTCTTTCGAATGCGGTGTCCACTGCGCGCACCCTGAACGACCAGCGCAGTGCCGTCGACCAAGCGCTGATGGCCGCCATCGGATTCGGCAACACCGCCGGCGATATTCTCGAGCGCGGCGGACCCTATCTGGTCCGCGGCGCGCGAGATTTGCTGCCGACCTCGGCACTGGTAGATAAGTACAGCCCCGAAATCGACTGCATGTTTCGCGCTTTCGCGAGGGCAGCCAAGATCACCACTCCCATCGTGGGCGGTAACGGCTACTCGGCGGTGACCCACACCGAAATCGTCGGAGTGGCGAACCAGTACGTCTATCCGGACAACCTGCCGCGCGTCAACGCTTCCGGCGGACCCATGGGCCGCCCCGGTTGCTGGACAGTCACGAAGGACATCTGGCCGATGCCCTACACAGTCATAGACAGCGGTGCATCCATCGCGCCGTACAACCACTTCGGGCTCGGATCACCATTTGCCACCGAGTACATCTGGGGCCGCCAGGACGGTGAAAACACCATCAACCCGTGAGCCCCAAAACGACACCACATCGCAGCAGCATCGCGGCCCGGTCGCCTCTCGTCCGATTCGACAAATATTGGCGCCAATAACATTGGAGTGCACCGAAGCTAGGTGCCAGCTCCCCCGTTCCCGGTCAAAGAATCAGTCAGATTGGCCATGAACATCGACATGAACACGAGGATCGGCTCGATGTCCAGTCCGTAATCGTCGCGGATCTGCACCGCACAGCGAGCGATACCGGACAGCTCAAGCCGACGGATCCGGCCGATTGATTCAGCTGCACAGTCGAATTCGCGATCCTGATCGGTGGATTCCTGGACCAGTGACGTGGCGGCACCGACAAGATCGGCCCACCGCTGGGTGACCACCCGTGCCACCTCTCGGCTATTGGGCTCGCCCAGTTCCTGAGCGAACTGTTCGGCCAGGGCCACCGCAAGTCGGTGGCGTGCCTGCGCGCGGCCGGCGACCACCCGCCCCTCGCTGTCGCGGGCTGAGTGCGCCGGCCCGGTCACGCGACCGGCGGTTCGGCCGACAAGTCGACACCGTGTCGGCCGGCGGCGATGGCGCTCCGGATTTCGGCGGCCAGGAGCTGAGGGGCTTCCAGCATCGGGACGTGACCGACGTCGTGCAAGGTCTTGACGCGGACATCCGTTCTCCCGGCGAGCAGTCGCTGCCCGTAGTAACGCGGCGGGATGACGCGGTCGCGTCCGCTGAACAGTACGGTGACGGGAATGTCGATGCGGTCGAGGATTGGGGCGGCCGTATCAGTGCCATTGAACGTCAGCAGCTCACGCAAACAGCGGCAGTGGGCGGGAGCCTCCACTGCTGACAGCGCCAATCGGTTGTCGACCAATTCAGGCCGGTGAGCGTACATCGGTAGGAAGGTCCGCCGACCGAGCGCCATGCCGAGACCGAACGGAAGTCTCGCAACGGCACCCAGCGGCCGGATCCAGTCGAGCCGGCTGAAGTTACGGCGCAGCTTCGCCGCCGCTTTGCTCCCCTCTCGCCAAATGCCCGCCGGCGCAACAGCGGTGACCGTTCGGGCTCTGCCGCGGTCCGCGAGTTCGAGTGCCAGCCAACCGCCGAGCGAATTGCCGGCGATGTGCGCATCGGTCCAGCCTGCGGCATCCATTTCGCGCTCGAGATAATCGGCCATACTCGAGATCGTGGTGGGGACATCGCCACGGGGCGCACCCCAGTGAGCCGGCAGTGTCGGCGCCAGAATGTCGTGGTCGACGGCAAGCTGGTCGATTACCCCACCCCAGGATTGCCAGGTCAAACCAGCTCCGTGCAACAGCAGCAGCGGTGCGCCAGTGCCGGTGCGCAGTCGCGGCGGAGGTGGCGTCGAGCGTCGCATCGTTGCGATTCGCATGGTGATTCCCTTCAGGTTGCGATGTCGAGAATGTCGTTCGCGATCGCGGTCGCAGTGACCGCGGCAGCTGGATGGGATCGCACTCCGGCATCGATGGCCACCTCGTTGATGAGCATCTGGGCGGCCTGGACCCGGATCCGCGCGGTGGTCGCGTCCCAGTCAGGGTGCAGCGCTTGTGCGAGCCGGAGCCACTCGGAGATGTAGTTGCGCTGAGCAGCGCGTGCCCGCCGATAGTCAGCGTCGGGCAGGTGGTGCGATTCGGACATCAGGATCTGCACGAGGTACGGATGATCGAACGCGAAGTCCGTGTACGCAGACACGAGTCCGGCGAGGCCTTGCAGGGCATCGCCGGCCGTCGCGAACACGTCGCTCATGTCTCTGCGCAGCCATTCCTCGCCCCGGAACAGCGCGGCGGAAAGAATGTCGGCCTTGCTCGAAAAGTGTTTGTACAGACTGGGACCCGCGATGCCGACGGCCGTGCCGATGTCTTCCATGCTGACACCGGCGTAGCCGCGCCGCGAGAACAGCGCGACCGACTCTTCGAGGATGGCCTCCCGCCGCGACTGCGCCTGCAGCGTTCCCGTCCGGACTGCCGACTGACCGGACTGTGCCGGCCCTACCGGGGCGACGAGGGCCGACTCGACCATCTCGGCAAGTAGGTCGCGGTACCTGTCGGCGGGGAGCGCGAGGCGGTGAAAGGACACGCTATGCGCCACGGAGAGTGCAGCATGCACCACGAGGCCGGCATCGGCGGAGTTGAGGCCGGAACGCTGTGCGCGAACGAGCCTGGACAGACGCTCGACTATCACGCCTATTTGTGCCTGCTGCTCGGTCCGAGCCGGTATCGGGAGATGGCGGGCTTCCCGGTGCCAGAGCACACCGGTGTTGCGCTGTGCGAGCGCCGCCTCGGCCAGCGCATGCGCGATATCCGCGAGGCTGCCAGAGGCCAAGCTCTGGGTCGCGGCGTCAGTCCCGGCGATGGCATCGGCGATGACCGTGGCGAGCAGTTGGTCTTTGCTTCGGAAGTGCCGGTACAGCGCCGACGGACCGATCGCGACAGCCGCGGCGATATCGCTCATGCTGACGGCGGCAAACCCGTTGCGGGAGAACAGTTCGGCCGCCGCCGCGATGATCAGTTCGCGCCGGTTCGGCGGTCTGGTGCCCCGTGCCGGCGGGCTCTGGACGGTGGTCATCTGCTCAGGAAACTTCGCTGGAGGCACCCGACCAGTATCGTTTGCGAAGGTCACGCTTGAGGATCTTGCCCGCACCCGACACCGGCAGCGCGTCGACGAACTCCGTGGACCGTGGCACTTTGTAGCCGGCGATCAACGTCTTGCAGTGGTCGCGGAGTTCCTCGTCGGATGCCTGCGCGCCCGACTGAAGGACCACAACCGCGTGTACGCGCTCACCCCACCGATCGTCCGGGACACCGATGACGGCGACGGCGGCGACGGCCGGGTGTTTGGCCAGCGCGTTCTCCACCTCGGCGGAGTAGACGTTTTCTCCGCCGGTGATGATCATGTCCTTGATCCGGTCGACGATGAAGACGTATCCGTCGTCGTCCATGTAGCCACCGTCGCCGGTGTGCATCCAGCCTCCCCGCAATGCGGCAGCCGTCTCCTCGGGCCGGTTCCAGTACCCCAGCATCACGTTGTCGCCGCGAACAATGACCTCTCCAACGGTCCCGCGCGGCACGTCGTTGCCATCTTCGTCGACGATGCGAACCTCGGTGTGTGGTGCGGCGCGGCCACCGGCGCGGAGCAACGCGGGATCGTCATGGTCGGCGGGCGAGAGCAGTGTTGCGACCGGCGAGAGTTCGGTCATCCCGTACGCCTGGGTGAAGGCCGCCGCAGGAAACACCTGCCGGGCACGCCCCAGCAGTGCCTCTGAGATCGGTGAGGCGCCGTACAGGAAATGCTTGACGCTGCCGAGGTCGAACTCACCGACAGTCGGGTCATCAGCGAGCATCTGGATCATCGTCGGCACCAGCAAGGCGTCGGTCACACCATGGGTGGCCACCGCCGTCAAAGTCCCGACGGGCGTGAACATCGGGATGAAGACATGTGTGGACCCGGCGAGGTTTCCGATCGCCCACAACGCGATGTCAGCCAGATGGAACATCGGCGCCGCGTGAAGCAGCTTTCCTGCATGCGACACCACGAACCCTGTGGACAGCGCCCCCAGCGCGGACGTGACGAGGTTGTTGTGGCTGAGCATCACCCCTTTCGGGTACCCGGTGGTGCCGCCGGTGTAGAAGACACCGAGCAGATGATCACCGCCGGTTCGGGTATCGGAGACCGGTTCATTGCCGGCGACCAGATCTTCGTACCGCAGCGCACCTTCGGGCGCGTCCCCCTCCCCCGTGAAGATCACCGTCGCCAGCTTCTCAAACTGTTGACGCAGCGCCGGAACAACTTTCGCGAACGCATCGTCTACGAATAACACCCGGGTGTCAGAATCCTGCAGCGAGTAGGCGATCTCTGCCGGGCTCCATCGGATGTTGACCGGGTTGACCACGGCACCGATCCACGGTGTGGCGAAAAGGTATTCGTGGTAGCGGTCGGAGTTCAGTCCGAGGAACGCGACACGGTCGCCCTCGCGTACGCCGAGCGAGCGCAGCGCGCCGCCGAGCCGGGCTATCCGGTCGGCCGATTCCGCGACGGTCCGGACGCGGTCGCCGAAAACCGTCGCGATGCGGTTCGGCTCCTGCTGCAGAGCGCGGTGCAGGGACTGGGTGAGATACATGCCGCCATCCTCACAATGAACGAGCGATGAGTTCTTTCATGACTTCGTTGGCGCCCGCGTAGATCTTCTGGGCGCGGGAATCGGCGTACATCCGCGCAATCGGATATTCGAGCATGTATCCGTAACCGCCGAACAGTTGCACGCATCGATCGATCACCTCGCACTGGATGTCCGTGCAGTATGCCTTGGCCATCGAAGCGGTAGCGGCATCGAGCTCGCCACGCAGATGCGATTCCACACAACTATCGACGAAAACCCGTGCGGTGCGGACGAGAATCGCACATTGAGCGAGTTCGAATCGCGTGTTCTGCATCTCGAACAACGGTCCGCCGAAGGCCCGGCGTTCCTTGGTGTACCGCACGGTTTCGGCGAGCGCGGCTTCCGCAACCGCGACCGCTCCGTCGGAGATGAGGAGCCGCTCGTGCGCGAGCTGATTCATCGCGTAGGCATAGCCCTTGCCCTCCTCGCCGAGCAGGTTGCCCACCGGTACCCGCACTTCGTCGAAGAACAATTCCGCGGTGTCCTGCGACCGGAGACCGACTTTGTCGAGCAGCCGCCCCACGCGATATCCGGCTGCGTCGGCAGTCTCCACCACCAGCAGTGACACGCCCTTGGTGCCGGCCGAGGGGTCGGTCTTGAGGACGAGCACGACGATATCGGCGTGCTTGCCGTTGGTGATGAACGTCTTCGCGCCGTTGACGACATAGTGATCGCCGTCACGGATCGCGTTGGTGCGCAACGCCTTCAGATCAGATCCGCCGCCAGGTTCGGTCATCGCGATGGCACCGATGCACTCGCCGCTGGCCATCTTCGGCAGCCATTTCTGCTTCTGCTCTTCGCTACCGTAGGCGAGGATGTAATGCGCAACGAGCCCACTGTGCACCGCGTTACCGATCCCGAAACCCATCTCGGTCAGTTGTAAGGGCACCTGGAAGATCGCCAGGTCATGGGCCAGCGTTCCACCTCCCCCGCCGTACTCTTCCGGGATCGATGCGCAGAGCAATCCCAATTCACCTGCCGTGTACCAGAATTCGCGGTCAACGTACTTCTGCTCGATCCAGCGCTCGCGATTCGGCAGCGCTTGGGTCTCGATGAACTTCGTCGCCATGTCCTTGAGCGCCAGGACCTCGTCGGTGAGCCATGGCGAGCGGTATTGGTCAGTCATCAGATGTTGAAACCGCCGCCGCACAGCAGCGTCTGCGCGCTGACGTAGTTGGATTCCGGGATGCAGAACAGGTACACCGCACCGGCGGCCTCGACCGGCGTGCCGCCCCGGCCGAGCGGGATCATCTGCTCCATGGCGGCCAGCAGGTTCGGGTTCACCCCGACCTTGATCTCCTTGCCGGCCACATCGATGGTGCCACTGCTGTCGGCCGGCGACTCGGTCAGCCGGGTCTTGATCAAACCGAACGCAACGGTGTTCACCGTGACGTTGTAGCGGCCCCATTCCTTGGCCAGTGTCTTGGTCAGACCGGTGATGCCGGCTTTCGCCGCCGAGTAATTCGACTGGCCTGCGTTGCCGCCGGTGCCTGCCATCGAAGAAATATTGACGACCTTGCGCGCGGGAATCGGCTCTCCGGCGTCTTTGGCCTTCTTGACCAGGCCCGCGATCACGGGCTGCGCGGCGCGCAAGATCCGGAAGGGCGCGGTGAGATGGACGTCGAGAATCGCGTCCCACTGCTCGTCGGTCATCTTCTGGATCACCGAATCCCACGTGTAGCCAGCATTGTTGACAATGATGTCCAGGCCGCCAAAATTGTCCACCGCGGTGGCCACGAACCGCTCACCGAAGTCGGCGTCGGTCACGCTACCCACACAGGCCACGGCCGTTCCGCCGGCAGCTTCGATCGCCGCCACGGTCTCTTTGGCGGGCTCGGCGTCGAGATCGTTCACCACGACCGCCGCCCCTTCGGACGCGAGCTTCAGTGCGATCTCACGGCCGATGCCGCGGCCGGAGCCGGAGACGATGGCGACCTTGTTGTCCAGAGTTCCCATGTGTGACAAATCCTTTCGATACTCGGTGTTAGTTCAGACGGCCACGACTGCGGTGCCCGTGAGGGTGACGGTGCCGTCCGCGAGAGCCACCACGAGCTCCAGCGTCGCGCGTCGTTCCCCGTCGACTTCGTCGATCGCGGCGATCCTGCCACGGGCCGTCGGCTCGGCGTGTACGGGCGTGATGGCGCCGAATCGGACCGCGTAGGTCCGGATGTCTTCGGGTGCAACCCAATTGGTGATAATGCGGCCAAGGTAGGCCATGGAGAGCATGCCATGGGCGAATACATCGTCCAGGCCGGCCGACTTCGCTACGTCGATGTCAATGTGCATCGGGTTGTGGTCGCCAGATGCCCCCGCGAACAATGCGAGCGCGGTTCGGGAAATGGACGCGATCGCGACCGGCGGCAACTCCGCGCCGACTTCGAGTGCATCGATGGTGGCGGTCACTTCGCGTCCTCAGCTTTCACATTGGGGTTCTGGACAACGATCACGGTCTTCAGATCGGCGACCGCGCTGCCATCGGCACGGGTCACCGCGGTGTCCTTGACGATGAACTGCAGGGCACCGCCCTTCTTGCTGTACACATCGGTGATCCGCGGCTTCGCAATCACCACGTCGCCGGCGTGGGCGACGGAGTGATAGGTGAATTGCTGCTCGCCGTGCAGGATTCGACGCATATCCACCCCGAGATCGGCGACCCACGCGAATGGGTCCGGGCTCTCGAGTTCGATCGCAAACAGGAAAGTCGGTGGCACCGGCAACGTCTGATGCCCGGCCGCCTGCGCTGCGACGGCATCGGTGAAGACCGGGTTGGTCTCGCCGATCGCCTTGGCGAAGAAACGCAGACGCCCCGCGTCGATCGTCATTTCGGTTGCCGGCAGCTCGGTGCCGATCACTGTCGAGTCCAAAGTCATGCGCCTACCCGTTCATAGAGGGTCACGACGGCGGCACCGCCGAGACCGATGTTGTGCTGCAACGCGATCCCGGCACCATCGACCTGGCGCGGACCGGCTTCGCCGCGCAGCTGCCAGACCAACTCGGTGCACTGGGCCAAACCTGTCGCCCCGAGGGGGTGGCCCTTCGACAACAGGCCCCCCGACGGATTCGTGACAACCTGGCCGCCGTAGGTGTTGTCGCCGTCGGCGATGAATTTCTCCGCGGTTCCCTCAGGCGTCAGGCCCAGCGACTCGTAGGTGAGCAGTTCATTGGTCGTGAAGCAGTCGTGCAGCTCCACGACCGGGATCTCTGTGGGGTCCACGCCGGACGCCTCGTACACCGCGGCCGCCGCGGTCTTGGACATGTCGTAGCCGACGATGTTCATCATCGAACGACCCTCGAAGGTCGAGGCCGAGTCGGTGGTCATGGCCTGCGCCTTGATCACCACATCGGAGCGCAGGCCGTTGCGCTTCGCGTAGTCCTCGCTGACCAGGACAGCTGCGGCCGCGCCGCAAGTGGGTGGGCAGCATTGCAGTCGGGTCAGGGGGCCATAGATCTGCGGCGAAGCCAGCACCTCCTCGGCCGTCACCAGATCACGGAACACCGCGTACGGGTTGTTCGCGGCATGTTTGCGTGCTTTGACCGCGATCTGGGCGAACACCGTCGGATCCATCCCGTACCGGTCGCAGTACTCTCGTCCCGCCCCGCCGAACATCTGTGCGGCGAACGGTGCGTCACTTCGCTCCTGCAGGTCGGCCACCACGCTCAGGAAGCTCGCAAATGGCGAGGTGCGATCGGCCCACAGCATCGACAGCGCTCCGCGCTGCATCTGCTCGAAACCGACCGCGATCACCACATCGGCCACGCCATACTCGATGGCCTGGCGCGCCAGGAACAGTGCCGACGAACCCGTCGAGCAGTTGTTGTTGACATTCACCACCGGAATTCCGCTGGTGCCAGTGCGATACAGGACAGCCTGGCCGGACGTGGAATCGCCGTATACATAGCCGACGTAGGCCTGTTCAACCTTGTCGTACTCGATGCCGGCGTCAGAGAGAGCAGCCCTCACCGCCTTCTCGCCCATCACATCATAGGTCTCGGTCTTGCTCGGCGTGGTGAACGGAATCATCCCCACTCCGGCAACCACGGTACGGATCGTCATCAACCCTCCTGGCTATTGATCATTCACATAGACGGTAACCAGCTGTAAGTGAATATGCAATAGCCAGTGCGGCCGACCCGCCTGCAAGGTCTCGACGCGATCGGGCAGCGTCGTGCTATGCCCGCGCCAGTTCACAGCCGCGCTCGTTGATGGTGGAAGGCACGACGCACCGATGGGTCCGCTCGACGGAGCGCGGGCCCTACCACGCTCTACGACGATCTGTTCCTGCATGCCGTCCGCTGGCAGGGCACCATCTATCTGGAAGACGGCCTGCACCGCGCGGTGCGGTCAGCGCTGCGGAACCGCGTGGTGCTACACGCCCGCGTGTACGACATGGATGTGCCGCTGTCGCAGCAGATTTCGCCTGCCGGCGAGTGACGCACTAGCGCAGGTACGTGCCGACCAGCACGACGATGACGAGTGCGAGGAGTCCGATACCCAGACACATCAGTGCCGTGATGACGCGGCTACGGGCGCTGCCGCCCAGCCGGTAGGTGCCGCGGAACAACACCGACATCGCGATGCTCGCCGCCCGCCAGGGCGGGGAGTTACCGTTGCTCTGCTGCTCGGATTGGGCCTGCTGTGGGTAGGGCTGTGGGTAGCCCGGCTGTGCGTAGGGGTACTGCTGCTGCGGATTCGGATACCCGCCCGGCGGATACGGCCATTGCGGTGGCTGTTGTTGCGGATACCGCGGATCCGGATACGTCATTGCTGCACTCCCCCTGGCCAGCGTTGGCTCTCGCGACTCTACTCGGGCCACCCAGGGCATCACGCGGAAATCTCTTGTGTCGAGGGTGCGGACAGATCGCGGACCCGCGGCGGCGACGGTCTGACTGCACATTCGCGCGCGTGCACGTGCTGGGCACTTGACAAGCAAATACCTTCTGGCGCTGACCCTGCGCTGAGGTCAAGAAAGTTCGAGTAGCGAAGACCCTGGGCGCAGGATCAACGTGAGGCCGACACTGATTCCGCGGCTACGGCGCAAAAGTCCGAGTGGGCGAGACCGTGAGCGCAGGATCACGTGGCATGACTCGACGGACTGCCTCAGCCGACCAGAGAATCGCGCAACGTCTTCGGCCGGATGTCGGTCCAGGTCTCCTCGACGTAGGCCAGGCAGTCGGCGCGCGTGCTCTCGCCGAACACGACCCGCCAACCGGCGGGCACGTCGGCGAACACCGGCCACAGGCTGTGCTGCTCTTCGTCGTTGATCAGCACGTAGAACGCACCGTTGTCGTCATCGAACGGATTGCTGCTCATCGCTTCTCCTCGCGGATGGTGTGGAATATTCGGCACCCAGCACGCGGTCGCTGAGCAGACCGAGGCAGCTGAGGTTGGGGAATCCCGGGCCTTGGGTGAGCCAGGACAGGCTGGGCAGGAACAACTTCGGCGTGACGCCGCTGACGGCGAGGTCGTAGCCGATGGACCGCTGCAGCGAGTCGGCGGACAACGGAGCACCGATACCGAGCTCCAACACGTCCAATGCATCCTGGCTCAGCAGCGGCGCGAACCACATGGAATCGGCACCGGAACCGTCGATCACCAGGTCGAATCCGTGCACCGTCTCCAGGTTGCCGGAGTCGCGTTCGGTCTGCAGGGTCAACCGGATTCGGTCCTGCTGAGGCACGGCATGCGCGACCCGGCCGCGCAGGTGCCGGATCCGGTCGTCGGCCAGCAGCGAGTCCTGCACGCGGGCGGAGAACACGCCCCGGTCGGTGCGGGCCATGGCATCTCGGCGCTCGGAGACGCTGAGCCCGGCCCAGCCCGTCGGGTCGGAGAACAGGGTGTTCTCGAAGTAGCCCTCGCCCCGGGTGAACAGGGTGACCCCCGGCGAGATCACCGTGATGGTCGAAACCCGGTGCGAGAACAGCTCATCGAGCATGGTGGCGGCGGTCTCACCACCGCCGATGACAGCGACCCGCTCGGCGTTGATGCGCTCGTCCTGGGCGACGCGATGCCAGAACTGGGCGATCGACAGCACGCGCGGGTGCCCCGGCAGGATGGATCGCTGGGCCTGTCCGGGCCCGGTGATCATCACGCCGTCGGCGCGGACCTGCTGCTCGCGGCAGTGCAGCACCCACTGGTCGCCGTTCACCGACAGCTGCGCGACCTCGCCCGTAATCACCTGCATGGCAACGCTTTCCGCCACCCATCCCAGGTACTGGCTCCAGCGCCGATGGGTGGGTGCGGGCCGCCCGCGGTCGATCCATTCGGCGAACTGTCCCGTCGAGATGAGGTACGACTGCCAGCTGTGCCGCATCATCCGTTCGTCGAGTTCGACGTTTCGGCGCGGCACCAGTGCGGACCGGTACGGGAACCCGACGTCCTTCTCCGGGCCGGTGCCCAGCCGGTGCCGGCCGTCGGTCCAGCCACCGGCGGCCTGCCAGTTGGCGCCGACGCCGAGGCGTTCCACCGCGATAACCTCGGGCGCGTCCACGCCCATGGCCCGCAGTTCCGCGGCCTTGGCGGCCACGGCGACCGCTTTGGCGCCGGCGCCGATGACGGCCAGGGTATTTCGGGTCTCGCTCATTTCACCACTTCCCTGAGCTGCGATTCCCACAGCTGTTGCAATTCGGCAATGTCGTCTGCGCTGAGAATGTCTGGCACCGTGCGCCATTGGACACCGAGCAGCGTGGTGCCGTCGTGGTCGATGATCCCCGCCATGAGGGTCAGCTCGTGGTGCACCGAGTAGTTCGGTTCGGGTACCGGCGATGCGCCGGCCAGCAGCGCCCCGTCGAGCTGCAATGCGGCACCGCTCGCCCCGAGGTGTACCCGGCCCAGATAATTCAGCAGCACCTGAGGTTCCGGGTAGGCCGACAACCGCTCGGCGGTGTCCGCACGCAGATACCGCAGCAGCCCGAAGTCGATGCCATGGCCGGGGACCGCGGCAATTTCGGCAATGACCTGGTGCGGCGCCTCGGAATTGAGCCGCAGCGGGTAGATGGCGCTGAACAGTCCGACGGTGTCTCCGGTGTCGGCCTGATCCGACACCACGGCGTCTGCACGACCGTGGGTCTCCAGCGCCACCAGCGGCGCCGGGGTGTCCTGTCCGCGACGCTGCCGCCAGCGGGTGACGGTGCGCGCGGTCGCGGCGGCCAACAGATCGGTGACCGGTTGGCCTGCCCCGAGCAGAGTCGCCGTCAGGTCCGGGTCGATGATCGCCATGGCGACCACGACGTCTGCGGCGCAATCGGTTTCGGGCCGCACCCGGCGGCTGCCGAGCAGTGGATCGGGCCCGGAGACCTGCGCCTCCCAGAAGTCCCCCGTGTCGAGGTGCTGCGCGCGCTCGGTGAGCAGGCGGGACCACGCCCGATAGCTCGTGTGCTCGCGGATGCTCGCCGGTTCGGCACCGGAGTTCAGTGCGTGCCAGCCGTTTTCCAATTCACCGAGCACGATTCGCCAGGACGCCGGGTCGACTGCCAACACGTGAGCGCTGAGGACCAGCACCTTGCCACCGGGCTCCCCGGCGCTGCCTGGTGCGTGCAGCAGCACCGCCTGCAGGAGGCGGCCCTGCTCCGGATCCAACCGTTCGACCGCGAGATCGGTCTGCTCGGCGACCGCGGCCACGAGGTCGCCGTCGACGGTGACCTCGGATAGGACCGTTCCCACCGGATGGCCGACCAGGGTCATGGTGGACCGATCCAGGCGGCTGCGCAGCGCGGGGTGCGCGGCGATGACGTTGTGCAGCAACGTGGTCAGCTGCTCGGCGGTGATGGTGCCCGGCAGGCGCACCGCCTGGGTCTGGGCCAGCCGCCGGCCGTCGCCGTGTTGATACAGCCAATGCACGTTGGGCAACACCGGTACCGGGCCCGACTCCTCGGCCGCCGTCGCGGCCGATTCGTTCTCCGCGTCGAGTTCGTCGGCCAGTTCCCGAATGCTCATGCAGTCCAGCATCATTCGCGCACGCAACGCCAACCCGCGACGGCGCGCGGCCTGTACCACTGACAGCGCGACGATGCTGTCGAGCCCGAGATCGAGGAAATCGGCGGTGACGTCGAGTCCGGACGGATCGGCCGCTCCGAGGACCTCGGCAAAGAGCTCCGCCACCGCCTGTTCGGTGACCGTGGCCGGAGCTGCCGCCTGCTCGGTGCCGGCGGCAGCGTCGATCGCGGCCAACGCGGCGTCGTCCACCTTGCCGTTGACGGTCAGCGGAATCTCGTCCACCGCGATGATGTGGTGTGGCACCAGGTATCTCGGCAGCCGGGACGCGAGCATGCGCCGCAACTCGGTGGCAGATGCCGCACCGGCGACGTACGCGACCAGCCGTGGCCCGCTGCCGTGCCGCCGGACGGTGACGTGCGCGTGCCGCACGCCGGGGTGGGCGTGCAACACCGCGGCGACCTCGCCGGGCTCGACGCGGAACCCCCGGATCTTCACCTGATCGTCGGAACGCCCCTGGAATTGCAGACCGCCGGTGGCGGGATCGCGGCGCACCACGTCACCGGTGCGGTACATCCGGGCGCCGGGCACGAACGGGTCGGCGACGAATCGCGCGGCGGTCTCGCCGGCGCGGCCCAGATAGCCGCGCGTGAGTTGGCCACCGGACAGGTACAGCTCACCGGTGACACCATCCGGCACGGGCCTTAACCACGCGTCCAGCACATAGGCGCGGGTCGAGGTGGTCGGGTGTCCGATGGACGGCGTCTCGTGCTCGGTGAATGCGGCGACGACGGCTTCCACCGTGGTTTCGGTTGGGCCGTAACAGTTGTACGCCGACATGCCGGTGCGGTCGCATTCGTCACGGATGGCCGCCCACGCGTTCGGGTCGACGGCTTCGCCGCCCAGCGCCAGCGCGGTCAGCGGCACCGTCGTCAGGAGGCCTTCGGCTTGCAGCTGGGTGAACATCGACGGGGTCGTGTCGATCAGGTCGACGCCGTACTGCCCGATGGTCGCCACCAGCGCCTCGGCATCGCGCTGTACGTCGTCACCGACGATGTGCAGACCGTGGCCGTCGAGCAGTGCGGCGAGCGGCTGCCAGGCCGCGTCGAAGGTGAACGACCAGGCGTGCGCAACCCGAAGTGGCCGACCGGCTCTCGCCACCGCGGGATGCAGCACGCGAGCGGCGTGGTCGGCGGCGTACGCCAGCACCGCGGCATGGGTACCGACCACGCCCTTGGGCTTGCCGGTGGTACCAGAGGTGAACACGATGTAGGCGCCCTGGCCGGGATGTGTCGGTGCCGGCTCGAATCCGGGGGCCGGGCTGTTGCCCGCCGCGGCCAGCAACGCGTCGTCCACGACGATCGACGCGTCGGTCTGGCCCAGGATCTCCGCGATCCGGTCGGCGGGCATCGACGGGTCCAGCGGCACGATCAGGCCGCCGGCCTTGAGCACACCGAGCATCGCGACCACATAGTCGGGGCCGCGACGCAACAGCACCGGCACCGGTGTCTCCGTCTCGACGCCGCGGCGCCGCAGTTCGGCCGCGACGCGGTCGGATGCCTCGTCGAGGCCACGGAACGTCAGTGCGCCGCCGTCATAGCTCAGCGCCACCGAGCCCGGCTTGCTGCGCGCGGTGGCGGTGAATTTCTCATGGATACCACCGGTTTCGGTGGTGTCCGGCGTATCCGCCACGTCGGGTGCCGTCAGGTGGATACCGACGTCGCGCAGCGGACGGTCCCAGCCATCGACGAGGCGCTGCATCACCGCGAGCACCTGCCGCCCGAGACTCTCCGGTGAGAGCAACCCGGTCGCACCGTCCTTTGTCTCGACCAGGATGGTCAGTTCACCATCGGTCAGGTGCGCCGCGACGGTGACCGGGAAGTGGGCCAGGCTCTGCAGTGCCCGGGGCCGGAAAGTGGCTCCGCGGACGTCGAATTCGCCGCTGCCGACCAGGCCGCCCGGCGGGAAGTTCTCGTAGACCAGGAGACTGTCGAACAATTCCCCCACACCGCCGAGCGAGCGCAGCTCGGTGTGCGACAGGTAGCTGTGCTCCCGCAACTCGGCGGCATCGCGCTGCAGGGCCACGCACTGCTCACCGACGCGGCGCAGCGGGTCCAGCTGCACCCGCAACGGCACGGTGTTGATGAAGAGACCGACCATCGATTCGACGCCGGCGAGTTCCCCCGGCCGGCCGGAGACCGTCACACCGAAGACGACGTCACGCCGGTCGGTGAGCACCGACAGGATTGCCGCCCAGGCCATTTGGGTGAGGGTGTTGAGGGTGACCCCGCGGGCCCGCGCGGCCTCGACCAGCCGATGCGTCTCGCCCGCGGATGCCTTGATCTCGGTGCACCTGGGCAACTCGTCGCCGAGTTCACCGGAGCCGAGCGCAGGAGCCAGCATCGTCGGACCGTCGAGCCCGGCCAGGTGCCGCTGCCACAGCCGGCCGCCGGCCTCCGGGTCGCGGGCTGCGAGCCACCCGATGTAATCGCGGTACGGGCGCGGCGCGGCAGGCAGCACGGAGAGTTCACCGCCCGCGGCATACAGCGCGAGCAGTTCGCCGACGAACAACGGCAATGACCATCCGTCGATCACGATGTGGTGCGCGACGACCGCGAACCGCCAACGCTGTTCGGGCATTTCGATGAGCAGGAATCGGATGGCCGGGCCGCGCTCCAGGCTGAACGCCCGACGCCGCTCGCGCGCTTCGAGGTCATCGGCATCGTCGGACGACTCGGCGGTGACCTGCCGCCACGGCAAGTCGACGGCGCTCGGAATCAACTGCACCGTACGGGTTCCGGCCTGCACGAAGCTGGCCCGCAGGTTCGGGTGCCGGACCAGGAGTGCCGCCGCGCAGTCCCGCAGCAGGGCCGCATCCACGGCGCCGTCGATGTCGGCCGACATCGCGATCAGATACGGGTCATCCGCTTGATCGAGTTGGGCCATCGAGTACAGCCCCTGCTGCAGCGGGCTGAGGGCCAGGACGTCCTCGATGACCGGCGCGGGTTGCAGTGCGGTCACTGCGGCCCCTGCGAGGTGGTCCACGAGGCGGTCAACTCGGCCAGCTCTTCGGCCGACAATCCTGACACTGTCATCGGCGCGTGCTCGCGATCCTGCCCCTGCGCCCCTTGGGTTTCCGCCGCGGATCGGGCGTCGATCGCGGCGGCCAATTCGTGCACCGTCGGATACTCGAAGACCATCCGGGCGGTCAGTTTCATGCCCGCGTCCCGGCCGCGGGCCGCCAGCTGCACCGCCTTGATGCTGTCGCCGCCCAGGCTGAAGTAGTCGTCGCCCCGGCCGATTTCGGCTTCTGCGTCGAGCACCTCGGCGAGCAATGCGATGAGAGCGCGTTCGGTGTCGGTGCGGGCGGGTTCCACCACCGTCGACCCGGTTCCGGCGGCACGCAACTGGACGGCCTTGATGCGCTCGAGTTGTCCGGTGGCCAGCCACCTGCCGCGTTCGCCGGTCGGCAGCGGCTCCGCATCCTGCGTGGCGTGGTAGATGTCACCCACCACACCGACGCCCACGGGCTGCCGCCATTCGTCGAGCACCAGCACCCCATCGATGCTTTCGACGGCTTCATCGACGCGCAGATCCCGCAGCCGCTGATCGGCGTTCTCTGCGAGACCGGTGATCACCCGAACCAGCCGATCGGCGAGACGCTGAGCGGTCTGCGGCGTGTACAGATCGGTGCGGAAGATCAGGTGCCCGCGGTAACCGTCCTGGGTGGCAAAGAAATTCACCGACAGGTCGGCATGAGCCACGTCGAACGTCGGCTCCAGCGCGGTGAACGTCGTGTCGCCGTCGGCCCGGGAATCGATGACATGGTCGGTGGGCAGGTCCTCGCGCACGTGCACGACGACGCCGAACAGCGGGTTTCGCGACAGCGACCGGGCCGGGCTGACCGCATCGACGACATGATCGAACGGCAGGTCCTGATGTGCGTAGGCGGCCAGCGCGGTATCCCGCGACCGGACCAGAATCTCGCGCAGCGTCGGGTCCCCGCTCAGGTCGTTGCGCAGGACCAGGATGTTGATGAAGAAGCCCACCAGCGCATCGAGTTCGGCTTCGGTGCGCCCGGCGACCGGGGTACCGAGCGGAATATCCAGGCCCTCACCCGATTTCGCGAGTGCCACCGCCACCGCGGACTGCAGCAGCATGAAATCGGTGATGCCGAGCTCGCGGGTCAGCGCGGTCAGCTTGGTCCGAACCTCTGGGTCGACCACGAACGGCACCGACGCGCCTTCGCCCGAGAGCACCGGCGGCCGGGTGAAGTCTGGGCGCAGCCCTGGGTCGGCGGCCGGCGCGGCCAGTTGGCTACGCCAGTAGTCACGTTGCGCGGCAAGCATTCCCGACTCGTCGGACAGCAGGGTGGCCTGCCAGGCGGCGTAGTCCGAGTACTGCACCGGAAGCGGCGCGAATTCAGGTGCGCGCTGCTCGAGGCGGGCCCGGTAGGCGGTGACCAGGTCGGTGAACAGCACACCGGCAGACCAGTGGTCGGCGGCGATGTGGTGCACCATGATCGACAGCACATGCTGCCCCGGAATCGACAGCACCGCGGCCCGGATCGGCCACTGTGCTTCCAGGTCGAAGACGTATCGGCGTTCCTGGTCGAGTTCGGCCTGCAACCAGTCTTCGTCGGCGCCGCGGGCGCGGCGCACCGGCAGTGGCGCCGGGTCGTTCACGACCTGGTATGGCACCCCGTCGATTTCGGTGTACGTGGTGCGCAGCACCTCGTGCCGCTCGACCAGATCGCCGAGCGCGGCCACGAAGGCGTCGACGTCGCACGGGCCGGTGATCCGGGCCGCGAACGGGATGTTGTTGACCGGGCCGGGACCGTCGATGCGGTACTGGAACCATTGCCGCAACTGCGACGCCGACATCTGCCGCGGCCCGGTGTGCTCGATCGCCAACAGCGGCGGCCGGTTGTGCGGCGCGCCGGTGTCGACGCGGGCGGCAATCTCGGCGACGGTGCCCAGCTCGAAAACCTCACGCACGCCGATGTCGGCGTTGCACCGCGCCCGGATCGCGGCGACCAGTTTGGTGGCCAGCAGCGAGTGGCCGCCGAGTTCGAAGAAGGAGTCGTCGGCGCCGACCTGGTCCACCCCGAGCAGGTCGGCGAACAGCTCGGCGACGGCACGCTCGGTGTCGGTGGTCAGTTCACGGAATGCGGTGCGGGACTGGATGTCCGGATCGGGCAGCGCGCGACGGTCGATCTTGCCGTGTGCGGTGATCGGGATTTCGTCGAGCACGACATAGCCGGCCGGCACCATGTATTCGGGCAGCGCTGCCGCCACCCGGGCCTTGATCCGGTGCACGTCAACCGATTCCAGGTCGCCCCGCGCGGCCGGGGTGAGGTAGCCGACCAGGCTCTTGCCCAGCCCGGGGAGGTCGCTGGCCACGACGACGGCCTGCCCGACGCTGGGGTCCACCGCGATGGCCGCCGCGATCTCGCCGAGTTCGATGCGGAAACCGCGGATCTTGACCTGCTCGTCGGCGCGGCCGACGAATTCGATGTCGCCGTCCACGTTGAGCCGGGCCAGGTCGCCGGAGCGGTACAGCCGACCGCCCGCGGTGAACGGGTCGGCGACGAAACGCTCGGCGGTCAGGCCGGGGCGCCGGTGGTAACCGTGCGCGACATGTGTTCCACCGATGTAGATCTCGCCGATGACGCCGGCCGGTACCGGCTGCAAGGCGTCGTCCAGCAGATGCATCTGCGTGTTGATCTTCGGCTTGCCGATCGGCACGATGCGCGTGCCCTGCTTGCCCTCGACGCGGTACCGACTGGCGTTGATGACGGTCTCGGTCGGCCCGTAGAAGTTGTGCAGCAGTGCGTCGAACGTGGCGTGGAACTTGTCCGCCACCTCGCCCGGGAGCGCTTCACCACCGATCGGCACGCGCTTGAGGCTGCGCCATTCGTTGACGCCCGGCAGGGACAGGAACAGCCCAAGCAGAGAAGGCACGAAGTGCATGGACGTGATGCCTTCGCTGCGCAGCAGCTCGGTGAGGTACCCGATGTCGTTGAGGCCGCCCGGGCGCGGAATGACCAGGCGGGCACCGCAGGCCAGCATGCCGAACACCTCGGCGATGGACACGTCGAAGCTCGGCGAGGCCACTTGCAGCAGTCGCTCGTCGGCGTCGATCTGGTACTCGTCGACGAACCACACGAAGTACTCGGCGACCGGACGGTGCGGTACCGGAACGCCCTTGGGCAACCCGGTCGAGCCCGAGGTGTAGATCAGGTAGGCGGTGTTGCCCGCGGTGAGCGGACGCAGCCGATCGACGTCGGTGGGGTTGTCGTCCCGCTGCCCCGACACATCCGTGATCGGTTCGCGAATCACGAGTTTCGGGTCGCAGTCACCCAGGATGAAGGACAGCCGGTCCTCGGGATAGGTCGGGTCGACCGGCAGGTACACGCCGCCGGCCTTCACGATCGCCAGCGCGGTGATCACCAATTGGGGCGACTTCTCCAGCAGGACCGCGACACGATCCTCGGTACCGATGCCCTGGCCGATCAGCCAGTGCGCCAACCGGTTCGCCTCGGCGTTGAGTTCGCGGTAAGTGTAGTACCGGCCCTCGTAGGCGACGGCGACCGAATCCGGGGTGCGCTCGGCCTGCGCTTCGATCAACGCGGCCAGCGTGGTGTCCGGGGTGCTGAACTGCTCACCGGTGGCCATGCGGCGCAGCCAGTCGGCGTCGGCATCGTCCATCAGATCCAGCTCGGCCAGGGGCCGGCTCGGCTCGGCCAGCGCGGATTCCAGCAGCACGACATAGTGGCGCAGCAGTTGGTCGGCCAGTGCGGCGTCGAGGATTTCGGTCAGGTACTCCGCCTCGACGATTGCCCCGCCGTCGTCGAATTCGACCATGAAGCCCAACGGCAGCTGCGTCTGGTGGCCGCGGTACTCGGCCCGGCGGCAGGTGATTCCCGACGGGCAGAAGCCCCGGCCATCGGCCTCGCGGGCGCCGAACGAGACCCGCGCCAGCCGTTCCACTCCGTGGCGGCGGTCCGGGTTGAGCTCGCGCACCACGCGGTCCAGGTTGATCTGCTGATGCGCAAAGGCGCCGTGGGTGGTGTCCTTGGCCTGCGTGACGAAGTCGCCGAAAGTCTGTCGTGCCTCGGGGCGCAGCCGCAGTGCCACGGTGTTGCCGTAGTAGCCGAGCGCTTCCTCGGTGCCGCCGCTGCGGTTGAGGACCGGGGTCGCGACCAGGATGTCGTCGGCGTGGGTGTAACGGTGCAACAAAGTGCCGAAAGCCGCCAGCAGCACGGTGTATGGGGTGGCGCCGGTTTGGCGCGCCAGCTCGGCGATCCGGGCCACAGTGCCGGCATCGATGCGCCGGGTGACGCGCTGCGAGCGGTGGCCGGTGGGCACGAGAGAGCCGTGCGGACCCGGAAGCTCCAGCGGCTCAGGCGGATCCGCGAGCACGGAGCGCCAGTACTCCAGCGCCTCGGTGTGATCCTCGGCGGGCACGGCCGCCGGAATCACCTCGGCCAATGGCTCGCCGGCCAATTCACCCTCGTAGGCCCGCGTGAGATCGGCGAAGAACACCTGCCAGGACGCGTCGTCCCAGGCGATATGGTGCGCGGTGAGCAGCATGATGTGCTCGTCCGCCGCGGTACGAATCAGGCTGATCCGCAAGGGTGATTCGCTGTCGAGCTGAAACGGGGTACCGAATTCCCGCTGCGCCAACACCTCGAGTCGCAAGGCGCGGGAAGCTTCGGAGAGCTCGCTGAGGTCGTGGGTGCTCCAGCCCGGCGACAACTGCTCGTGCACCGTCGAGCCGGGTTCGCCCGTCGCGTCCGCCCGGTAGGTGGTGCGCAGAATCGCGTGGCGGCCGGCCACCGCGTTCACGGCAGCGTGCAGGCGCTGGGGGTCCAGCTCGCCGGTGATCGCAAAGGACACGCAGACATTGAGAAGTGCACCCGCAGGTTCGGCGGTCTGCACGAACCACATCCGGCGCTGGCCGTCGGACAGCGCCGGCACCACCGGCGCACCGTCGTTCGACTGCGGTTGGTTCTGGGACTGCAGGCCGCGCTCGGCCAGCTTGCGCCGCAACAGTTCCAGGCGCGCTTCGTCCGCATTTGCTCCTTGCGTGCGCGGGGCCCGGATGTCGGTCTCTGTCACGCTAGCTCTCCACCTTTTCTGATCTATCGGTTAGCAAATCCACCAGTTCGATACCGGTGATGCCGCTGAGCAGTCCGGCCAGCGGCACGGCCCGGCCGGTGCCCCGGCGCAGTCGCTTGCGCAGGTCCAGGGCCAGCAGCGAATCCAGGCCCAGGTCGAACAGGGCCGCGGTCAGGTCGATGGCGGCGGGGTCGCCCAGTTTGAGCACCGCCGACAGTTCATGACGGACGACGTCCTCGGTGTCGGCACCGTCACCGACAGATACCGGAACCTGCTGCGGGACAGCCGTTTCCGAGACCGTCGGGGCAACACCGAGCAGCGTCGCCAGCCGCTCGGTGTCGGCGCTGAAGATCAGCGGCGCGGGCGCACCGGTTCCCAGGGCCGCCTCGATGGCGACATCGGGATCCATCTCGCGCAGCCCGGCACGCTCGATCCGGGCCACCTCGTCGGCACCGACGATGCCGGCGCCCGGCCACAGTCCCCACCGCACGGCCACGCAGTCCAGCCCCTTGGCGCGGAACTGGCCGGCCAGCACGTCCTGCATACGGTTCACGGCAGCGTAGGCGACATGACCGAGCCCGCCCCACAGTCCGGACACCGACGAACACACCAGGATTCGGGCGGTGGGACGCAGCGGCCAGTACTCGGCCAGCCGGGCCAGCCCGGTCACCTTGGCGGCCGCGGTGGCGATGAAATCGTCCGCACCGACTGTGGTGCCGAACGCTGCGGCACCGGCGGCGTGGACCACGAGCGTCGCGCCGTTGCCGGCATGGGCAGCCGCGGCGGCCGAAACCTGTTCGGGCGAGGTGATGTCGCATCGGACCGACAGCACGTCGACGCCGTCGAACTCGGCCAGCTGCTCCGCACCGGCGCCGCTGCGGCTCAGCACAACGATGCGCCGGGCGCCCGCGGCGGCGAGGGTGCGTGCGAAATGCCGGCCGACCGCACCGTTGCCGCCGGTGATCACCACGTTGTCCAGCAGCCCCGGTGCCGGTGCGTCGGCGTCCGGCAGGGTGTGGAGTCCGCGCCGGTATTGCTGTGAATCACGTAGCGCCACTTCGGTGCCCGTGCCCAGCATGGTTTCGATGACGGTGGTCGCCGCCGGTACGTCGAGTTCCCAGGACGCCAGGTCGAGGTGCCGGAACGACTGATCCGGATGGTCGAAGCCGATGCTTCGGTGCATGGCAGCGAGGGCCGCTTGCGCAGGCAGCGCCACCGGCTCGTCGTCGCGCACGTGCTCACCGCCGACGGTCACCAGCCAGACATCGGTGCATTGTGGCCCGATGGCATTCGGGTAGTCACACAACCCGCCACGGATCAGCTCAGCGAGGTCCGTGATCGCCGCTTCGGTATCGGGGTGGTCGAGCATCGGCGCCACGACGATGAGGAGGTCGGCCTCTGCCGGCTCGACCGGCACCGTGCCGAGGTTGGCCCGCACACCGTCGCGGAGCCGGTCGGCGAGTTCGCCGTGCTGTCCCAGGTCGAGCACCGCGGCACGCCGGATGATCAACGGCACCGTCTCGTCCTGCTGCGCCAGCCATCGCTCGGCGCTGACCGTCAGGCCGGGCACCGGGGGCAGTGGTTGGGGCGTGGCCCAGAGGTGCATCGCCGCCATCGGAGCATGCGGAAAGGCTTGCAGCATAGGCTGATTCGTCTCAATATGCCCGGCCCAGTCGTAATCGGGGTCGGACACGGCCACTGTCGCGATGTTGTCGGAGAGTACGTCGACGAGGGTTTCGTCGCGGCGGCCCGACCCGACGATGAGCGGCTCGCCGACCCGATCGCTCGCACCGCTCGCAGCGGTATCGGCGAGTGCGTGCAACAACGCGGGGTGTGCCGACATCTCGACGAACGCCTCGACGCCGTTGTCCCGCGCCGTGACGGCCGCCCGGTCGAACCGCACGGTATTCCGCAGGTTCCGGTACCAGTACTCGCCGAATTCGGTACCCGCGCCGACGACCTCGCCGGTCACCGATCCGATGAACGGCACCGTCGCCTCGGCGAACTGTGCGTTCGGCACACCGGCAAGCAGTTGCGCCCGCAGCGGGTCCAGCGCGCTGGTGTGGGCCGGGAAACTCATGGCGATGACGCGGGCGAATCGGCCGCGGGACTGCATGCCGGACACCAGGTCGGCGATGGCGGACCGGTCACCGGACACCACGACCGAGGCCGGCGAGTTGACCACGGACAGTTCCATCCACCCGGGAGCATCCGAAACCGCCTGCCGCGCTTCGTCGGCACTCACACCCAGGCTCGCGGCGCCGAAGTCGCCCGCCAGGCTGTCCAATGCGCCCGCCCGGGCGATGACCACGGCGACCGCCTCGGCCAACGTCATGGCCCCTGCGACATACGCCGCGGCGATCTCACCGAGGCTGTGCCCCAGCGTGACGCCGGGTTCGATGCCCAGTGCCTGCCAGAGCGCCGTCAAACCCACGGCGTGCGTGAACTGTGCGCTCTGACTGTGAATTTGGGTCCATTCCCGATCGACGGGGTCGACCAGGAAGGCCAGCGGAGAATCGATTCCCGCGGCGACGAACGCGGCCGCGCAGCGGTCGACCGCCGCGCGGTACACCGGCAGCTGCCGGTACGCGTCGGTGCCCATCGACGGCCACTGGCCGCCGTTACCCGGGAACACGAAGGCCGTCCGGGGCGCCGCGGTCCGCGCGGAGACCGCCACCAGCGGGTGCTCCTCCCCCGCCGCCAGCGCACGCAGGGCAACGGCGAGCTCCGCGGCGTCGTGCGCCCTGACCACGGCCCGGAAGCGCCGACGACGGCGCAGCCGCAACAGCATCGCGGCCACCGCGCCGATCCCCACGGCACCACGCCGGTCCAGGTAGTCGGCGACACCGGTCGCCTCGGCCGCCAGCAGCTCTTCGGTGTGGGCGCTGAGCAGGACCGGCACCCGGCCGTCGGGAAAGTGCGAAAGGCTCATCACGCGGCCAATCCATCTGTCACCTCGGGCATCGCGACGACGACGTGCGCGTTGGTGCCGCTCATGCCGAAAGCCGAAACCGCGGCGAGGCGCTCACCGTTCACGGCAGGCCACGGCATCCGATCGGTGGCAAGCCTCAGTCCCTGGGCGCTCCAGTCGATTTCGATGCTCGCCTGCGCGGTGTGCAGGCTCGCCGGGATGGTGGCGTACTCGGCCGAGACCAGCACCTTCGCCAGTCCGAGCGCGCCGGCGGCGGCCTGGCTGTGTCCGACATTGGATTTCACCGAACCCAGGACCGCTCCCCGGCCGGGCGCGGTGGCACCGTAGGTCTGGGCCAGCGAGTTCAGTTCGGTGCGGTCACCGAGTTTGGTTCCGGTGCCATGCCCTTCGATCATGCCGATCTGGTCGGGCCGGGCGCCGGCAAGGTCGAGCGCGCGGCCGAACAGCCGCGCCTGGGCCGGCCCACTCGGCGCGGTCAGGCCGGTGCTGCGGCCGTCCTGGTTGAGGCAGCTGGCCCGCACCTCCGCGAGCACGCGGTGGCCGTTGCGCTGCGCCACCGACTTTCGTTCCAGCACGAACATGCCGGCGCCTTCGGCCCACACCGTGCCGCTGGCCTGCGCGCTGTACGGCCGGCAGTGCCCGTCGTCCGAAAGCGCGTGCTGCTTGGCGAATTCGACGAAGTAGCCCGGTGAACCCATCACGCACACCCCGCCGGCGAGCGCCATGCTGCAGTCGCCCGCGCGCAGTGCCTGCACCGCGGTGTGGAACGCGGTCAGCGCCGATGAGCACGACGTGTCGACCGTGAGCGCCGGACCATCGAGGCCCAGCAGGTAGCCGATCCGTCCGGAGATCACACCCAGCGACATCCCGGTGATCAGATGTCCACTGAGGTCGGAGTACTCGGCCAGATCGGGCCCATATCCGGTGCCCGAGGCACCGATGTAGCAGCCGACGTCGTGTCCGGCCAGATCGTCCGGGTTGATCCCGGCGTTCTCCAGTGCCCGCCACGTCACCCGCAGCGCAACCCGCTGCTGCGGGTCCATCGCCACCGCCTCGCGCGGCGAGATTCCGAAGAACGTGGGGTCGAAAAGCGCCGCGCCGGTGAGGAATCCGCCGCGGTTGTGGATGCGCTTGAACCCGTCGCGGCGTGAGCCCGCCAGCAGGTCGCGCACGGCCCAGCCCCGGTCCTCCGGGAACACGCCGAGTGCCTCGCGTCCGGAAGACAGCAACTGCCAATAACTTTCCGTGTCGTCGACGTCGCCGGGAGCTTCGACCGCCATCCCGACGATGACGACAGGATCGTCGGTTCTCGAGTCCGCGCCCATCGATTCAGCGCGCACTGATCACGTCCGCGATCGTGTCCAGCTGGTCGTTGAGGTAGAAGTGACCACCGTCGAACTCGGTCAGAGTGAAGGCACCCGACGTGTGGTTCTCCCAGCGACGCAGCATGTCCTGGTCGATGCGATGGTCGGCGCGGCCGCCGAGAGCATGGATGTCCGCGGCGATGCGGCCGCCACCCAGGTAGCGGTTGAGGGCTTCGTAGTCCGCACCAACCGCCATCAACAGCATCTCCACGAAATCCACGTCGGCGAGCAGCCGGGGGTCGGTGCCGCCGAGATCGACCATCTCGGCGAGCATTTCGCGCGGTCCGGTGGGCAGCGGCGGCGCATCGACCACGTCGCACGGCGCCTGGCCGGCGGATGCCCACAGGCTGTGCACGGCGGCCCCGCTCTGTTCGGCGACCCGCGCGAACTCGAATGCCACCACCGCACCCATGCAGTGCCCGACGAGCCGCAGCGGACCGGCAGCCGCCCAGTCACCCGCGGCGAACAGGTCGGCAGCCAGCTGCTCCACCGTCGGATGCGCCGGATGCGCCAGCCGGTCGGCGCGGCGCGGGTACTGCACGACGTACGCGTCGATCCCCTTGCCCGACAGCGCGGTCGCGAGATCCCGGTAGGCCACCGCGGCGCCACCGGCGTGCGGGAAGACCACGACCGCCCCACCGTCACCGGAGCCCGGGTAGTGCTTGATCCACGGCGCAAAAGCGCCGCGGCGCTCGGTCGCGAAGGCGGCATTCGGCTCGGTCACGAAACAGCCGCCGTGTCCAGTGCGGTGAGAACGTCGTCGTGGTTCATCTCGGCAATCTCCAGGTAGAGCTCGGCGACCAGTTCCAGTCTGTCGCTGCCGTCCTCGCGGGCGGCGAGCCGCTGAGCCAGGGCCCGTACGGTCCGGGCGGCGAAGATGTCCGGCACGCCGACCGTCGGGGTGTCGAGCCATTTCCGGACCCGCGCCACCGTGGCGGTCGCCAGGACGGAGTCACCACCGAGCTCGAAGAAGTCGTCCTCCACACCGGCATCGACCGAGAGCAGCTCCGAGACGATCGCGACCAACGCCCGCTCCAGCGTGGTGTCCGGCAGCGCGCGCCCGGTGCCGTCGGCCGCCTGAACCAGCGCCGCGAGTTGACCGGCCGCGGCCCGGCGGTCGGTCTTGCCGCCGACGGTGAACGGAATCGAGGCAACCACCTGCAGCTGCCGCGGGATCATGTGCGGCGGTACGAGTTCGGCCACTGCCACAGAGATTCGCGCGGCGGTCAGATCCGGATCGTCAACCGAGACGAGGGCCGCCAGCACGTCGTGCCCGCGCTCCCCGCCGGAGACCACACCGGCCACCGCGGCACGCACGCCGGGTACCCGCTGCAGCGCGGCTTCGACGTCACCCAGCTCGATGCGGTAGCCGCTGATCTTCACGCGGTGGTCGGCACGCCCGACGAACTCGAGGATGCCGTCCGGCCGGTAGCGTGCCAAATCCCCTGAGCGGTACCAGGTTCGGCCCGCGTAACTCACGAAGCGGTCGGCGGTCAGGTCCGGTCGGCCACGGTAACCCGAGGCGATACCGCGTCCGGTGAACCACAGTTCGCCGGCCACCCAATCGGGGCAGTCCTGGCCGGCCTCGTTGACCACGCGGCACGCGTTGTTGCTGAACGGCACACCGTAGGGCACCGCCGACCACGTGTCCGGCAGCTCACCGGCCTCGAAAATGGTGGCGTGGATGGCGGTTTCGGTGGCGCCGCCGAGCCCCGCGACGCGAACACCCGGCGCCTGCGCCTGCAGGTGGCGGACCATGGCGGTCCGGACCCAGTCGCCGCCGGTGAGCACCACCCGCACGGTGTCCAGACGCCCGGCACCAACCTCCACCAGCATCTCCAGCCAGCCCGGCAGGAAATTGAGCACCGTCACGCCGTGCTCGGCGATGAGCGCGGCCCAGCGGTCCGGGTCGCGCCGGTACCGCTCCTCGACCACCACGATGCTGCCGCCGGTGGCGAGGGTGGCGAACATGTCGAGCACCGACAGGTCACATTCGAGTGTGGCCAGCGCGAGGCAGCGGTCAGCCGGCCCGATGTCGAAGTGTCCGTAGAGGAATTCCGCGGTGTTCATGGCCGCGTCGTGGGTGACCTCGACGCCCTTGGGCTCGCCGGTCGAACCGGACGTGAACAGCACGTACGCCAGCTCATGCGGATCGGTGGCGGCGGGGACGAACGGTCCTTCGGCGCGGCGCCCGATCCGCATCGCCTCGGTCACAGTGAGCGACGGTTTCCAGGACGGCGCGAGGTCATCCGTCTTCCCGTCGCTGCGCTCGCCCCCGCTGCAATACCCGTCGCTGCGCTCGCCCCCGCTGCAATACAAGGCCATCCGGACCCCGCCGGTCGCCAAGATCTTCTCGGTGCGGTCGGCCGGCTGATCCACCCCGATCGGCAGGTAGACCCCGCCGGCGGCCAGGATGGCCAGCAGCGCGATGATCTGTTCCGCGCCTTTGGGTCCGAGGACGGCAACGGTGTCACCCGGCGTGATGCCGGCGACCCGCAACGCCGAAGCGACAGCCGAAACTTCTTCGGCCAGTTCGGCATACGTCCATTGCCGGCTCTCGCCGATCATCGCTGTGGCGCTCGGACGGGCGGCCGCCGAGGCGAAGAAACCGGTGTGCAGTGCCGCGCCGCCGGGCGCCGCGGTGCGGCTGTTGACTTCGTCGCGGACCGCGCGCTGTGCCGCCGACATCGGCTCCGGCGTGGGTGCCCCCCATGCGGTGTCCTCGACGGCCAGCCGCTCCAATTCGGCGATGTGGCGGGCGAACATGGCGTCGATGACGCCCTCCGGAAACGCCTCCTCGCGCACATCCCAGTTCACCAGCACGCCACCGTTGAATTCGGTCACCTGGGCGTCCAGCATCACCTGCGGCCCTTGCGAATTGATCCATCCCGGCGTGCCGAACGTCTCGATCACCGCCGAGCCGAACAGTTCGCCGAGACCGAGGGCGCTGGTGAACACCACGGGCGCGAGCACCTGGGTTCCGCGGTGCCGGCTCAGGTCCCGCAGCACCTCGAGGCCGGAGTAGCCGGAATGCGCTGCGGCGCTGCGGAATGCGTCCTGCAGGACACCGCAGCGCGCCGTCGCCGTGGCCGCGCCGGTGAGGTCGACGTCGAGCAGCAGCGACGACGTGAAGTCACCCACCAGGCGGTCGACATCGGCGTGGCGCTGTTCGCGCCCGAACAGCGGCACGTTCAACAGGAAGCGCTGCCCGGCCGACCAGCACGCCAGGGCGTCCGAGAACGACGCGGCCAGGGCCATGGCGGGCGTGATGCCGCGCCGCCGCGCGGCGGCGTACAGCGCGTCCCGCACGTCGGGGGCCAGCCAGTGCCAGCGGCGGGTGGTGTGCCGTGGGTCGTTCTGCTCAGCGACCGGGACCAGTGGCAGGCGAGGCGGATCGGGCAGTTCCGGGAGCCGGTCGCCCCACCACTGCCGATCGGCATCGGCCCGGGGATCGGGCTCTTGCGCTGATCGCATTGTGGCCATGCGGTACTCGCGGTAGGTGTAGGCCAGCGGAGCCAGCTGGACACCGCGGTACAGGGTCGCGAGATCGGCCATCAGGGTGCGGTAGCTCATGGCATCGGCGGCCTGCATGTCCAGGTCGACGTGCAGGCGGGTGGCACCGTCCGGGAGCAGCGTCAGGCTCAGCTCGAAGACCTGGCCGGTCAACTGCTGATGCGCCTTGCGGCGTTGAATGGCCGCCAACTGCTCGGCGATCTGCTCGGCCGGCAGGGCCCGCAGATCGATGACCGCCACCGGGAAGTCGCCGTCGAGTTCGTTGATGCGCTGCGTGCCGTCGGCCAGGAACTGCACGCGCAGCATGGGGTGCCGCACCGCCAATGCCGTTGCCGCAGCGGTCAATCGCTCCGCGTCGACCCCATGGCCGTCGAATTCGACATAGAGGTGTCCGGCGACGCCACCCAGCTGCTGGTCGTCTTCCCGGCCGATCCACATGGCATGCTGCATCGGCGCCAGCCCGAACGGCTGGTCGCCTTCCGAATCGTCCTGCGGCACTGATGCTTCCGCGCGTTGCACGCCACCTGCCGCGGCCAGCAGTTCCGACCAGGCCGTGATGGTCGGCTCCGCAGCCAGTGCGGCGAAGTCGATATCGATGCCCTGCTTCCGCCAGCGACCGGCGAGCGACATCATGCGGATCGAGTCCAGCCCCTGACCGATCAGGTCGGCGCCTGGGTCGAGGGTGTCAGCACGGGCACCCAGCAGTTCGGCAACCTCCTCGCGGATGGCCTGCGAATTCACTGCCACGACGCCCACAAAACCCTCCCGAACACGTTAAAGACAGGCTGTCCTAATTTTGATTAGGCTACCCTATATTGCTGCCACCCCCATGCCTACCCCGAGGGATCTGCCGTGACGCGCACCACTGCCGCCGCCGAGGCCGACCAGCATTTGCTGAACGGATTCGTTCCAATTCCGCACGATCGTGCCGAGCGATACCGACGGGCGGGCTACTGGGTCGGTAAATCGCTGGACAGCCTCCTGACCGACGCCGCGCAACAGTGGCCGAGCCGCGTCGCCGTCGTCGATCCGTCCACGTCATATACGTTTGCCACACTCGACCAACTGGCGTCAGAGGCGGCCGCCGGGTTCGCCGCCCTTCGCATCGGAATCGGTGATCGCGTTCTGCTGCAGGTACCCAACACCGCCAACTTCGCCGTCGCCCTGTTCGGGCTGCTGCGCGCTGGCGCGGTGCCCGTCATGTGCCTGCCCGCCCATCGCCGCGCCGAGCTCAGTCACTTCGCGACGGTCAGCGGCGCTGTCGCCCTCGTCATCGCCGACCGGTTCGGCGGTTTCGACTACCGGGACCTGGCTCGTGAGCTGGTAGCCGAGCACCCGGGCCTCCGGCACGTGATCGTCGACGGCGAGGCCGCCGAATTCACCAGCTGGACTTCCCTTTTCGGGCAGGATCCGCGGTCAGCACCGACCATCAACACAGCCGAACCCGCGCTGCTCCTGGTCTCCGGCGGCACCACCGGCGCACCGAAACTCATCCCCCGCACCCATGACGACTACTACTACAACGCCACCGCCAGCGCCGCGATGTGCGAACTGACCGGTGACGACGTGTATCTGACGGTCTTGCCTGCGGCACACAACTTCCCGCTGTCCTGCCCGGGACTGCTCGGTGCGATGTCGGTGGGCGCCACCACCGTCTTCACCACCGATCCCAGCCCCGAGTCCGCGTTCGCCACCATCGCACGGCACCGCGTCACCGTCTGCGCACTGGTGCCCGCGCTGGCCACCCTGTGGACCCAGGCCTGCGATTGGGAACCGCAGCGCCCCAACACGTTACGACTACTGCAGGTCGGCGGCGCCAAGCTGTCCGCCCCCGATGCCGCAGCCGCCCGCGCCGCACTGACCCCCGGTCTCCAACAGGTTTTCGGCATGGCCGAAGGGCTGATCAACTACACCCGCCCGGGCGACGATCCCGAACTGCTGGACCACACCCAGGGAGCACCCCTGTGCCCTGACGACGAAGTGCGCGTCGTCGACGACGAGGGTGCCGAGGTACCGGTCGGCACCGAAGGCGAACTCCTGGTGCGCGGGCCGTACACCCTGAGCGGCTACTACCGGGCCCCGTCCGACAACGAGCGGTCGTTCAGCCCCGATGGCTTCTATCGAAGCGGTGACCGGGTGCGTCGCCGGGCCGACGGCTACCTCGAGGTCACCGGCCGCATCAAGGACGTCATCCACCGCGGTGGGGAGACCATCTCGGCGCTCGATCTCGAGGAGCATCTGCTCACGCACCCGTCGATCCGGGCCGCGGCCGCCGTCCCGGTGCCCGACCCGTACCTCGGCGAAAAGATCTGTGCGGTGGTCGTTTTCAGTGGACCGGCTATCGGCCTCAGCGATCTCAACCGTTATCTCGACGGCCGCGGTGTCGCGGTGCACAGCCGGCCCGACACCCTGATCGCCCAGACGTCGCTGCCGGTGACGGCGGTCGGCAAGGTCGACAAAAAAGCCATCACCCGAGCCATCACCAACTCTCGCGAGCAGACGTAAAACTGTCGATTTTCGATTGATATCGACAGTTTTACGTCTGCTCGCGGAACAAGACTTCCCCAACAAGGAGCCAAGCCCCCATGTCTGAGACACCAAAGACCCTGCGCGAGTACATCGTCAATACCGCGATCAACACCATTCCGCCGCTGGTCGCGTACTACGTGCTGCGCGTGTTCGACTTCGAGCCGTATCTGGCGCTGGTCGGGGCCATCATCACCGCGGCCGTGCAGGGCGCGCTGACCATGGTGCGCAAGCGCAAGGTCGAGCCCGCGAACGTCGTGGTGATCGTCGGCGCGGCGTGCTCGCTGATCATCGCAGTCACCACCAGGAACCCGCGCATCGTCCAGGCCCTGGAACTCGTCCCGATGTCATTGTTGGTCTGGTCGTTCGCGATCAGCGGGCTGCTGCGCAAGCCGAATTCGAAGAAGATGGCCGGTGTCATCTCCCCCGCCCTCGCCGAAGAGGCTCTGCCCGATCGAGGCTGGACCGAGCAGAGCCTGCAGGACTGGCACCGGTTGCACACCCAACTGTGCGTAGGACTCGGGCTCCTGTGCGGTTTCTATCCCGTCTTCGCCCTGTACATGATCTTCAAGTACCCCGTCGACATCTCGCAGTTCGTCATCGTCGCGACCGGCCCCACCCTCGTGGTGCTCTGCATCGTGTTCGCGGTGGCCCGGATTCGCCGGTTCGTGGGGCAGCACGATCTCGCGTCCGCCTCGGCGTGAACTGACGAAGAGTCCCTGGGGCCAGGACCTTTTCAGCGCTGGCCGGTCACACCGAAACCCCGCCGGGCAGAGTCGGAGAAACCCGCCGATCCTGAGTAGTCACACTCATTCCGCCGCGCCCGGTGCTCGGGCATCATGAGCTCATGCCGAGACTCCTGCCCGACTTTCACAGCGTGATCGACGGCACCGCGCCCGACCGCGACCGCAGCATCGATGTGGCACGCCTGGGTGCGTTGCTGGTGGTGATGTTCGGCCACTGCGCGCTGCTGCTGGCCACCATCAAGCCCGACGGCGTCCACATCGGCAACACGTTGGGTGCCGTCCCCAGCCTGCAGCCGGCCACCTGGGTACTCCAGGTCATGCCGTTGTTCTTCTTCGCCGGAGCCGCGGCGGGCATCCACAGCTGGCGGGACGGGACCCCCTGGGGGACTTGGCTTTTCACCCGGGCCCAACGCTTGTGCAGGCCGGCGTTGTGGTACTTGGGCGCCTGGACGGTCGCCCTGATCGGGGTGCGGTTCACCATGGGCGCCGAGTCGGCCGCGGCCCTGGGCAACGAGGCGGTCGCGTTGCTCTGGTTCCTCGGCACCTATCTGATCGTGCTGGCGTTCGTCCCCGCACTGGCCCGGTTGCGATCGGGCCGCTCGGCCGCGCTGGTGGTCATGGCGCTCATGGCGGCTGCGACGCTCGGCGACTGGGCCCGGATCAGCACCCACACGATGGAGGCGGGCGCCGCGAATCTGGTTGTGGTCTGGCTGATCCCGATGGTCATCGGCGCCGCCTATGCGCACCGGTTCATCACGCCGGGCACGGCGCTGGCCGTGGCCGCCGGCACCCTGGCCGTCCAGGTGGTCCTGGCCAAATTCGGGCCGTACGACGTATCACTGGTGGTCACCGGCACGGAACGGATGTCGAACGTCACCCCGCCGACGCTTCTGCTTGCCCTGCAGTGCGTCTGGATGTCCAGTCTGTTCATCGCGGGCGCCGGCGCGGTCCGCCGGTGGGCCCAGCGCCCCCGCATCTGGTACCTGATCGTGGTGGGCAACAGCGGGGCGATGACGTTGTACCTGTGGCACATTGCCGCCATCGCCATCGCGACGTTCGGTCTGCACGCGGTGGGCCTGGATGCCTACAACCCTGCAGCCCCGTACTTCTGGCGCAACATCGCGATCCGGGCGCTCGTCTTCGCGGTGGTGATGGCGGTCATGTTCCTGCTGCTGTCCCCGCTCGAGCACAACCCGCTGCGGTGGTGGGACGCACGCGTGCGGGCGACGGGACCCGCCTCGACCGTGGCAGGTGTGCTGGTCTGCGCGGCCGGGGTGGCGCTACTGCTGATGGCCAAGAACGGGCTGGGCACGGGCGCCGGGTGGATACTGTTGGCGCTCTTCATCGGTGCGCTCGCCGGGGCCCGGTTCAGCGCGGGACGAACTCAGTGTGCGCTGACGAACGTCACGGTCGGCATCGGTGAGTCCGTGACCAGCGTCGGCCCCGAAGCGGACAAGACGTAGGCCTCGTTGCCCCTCGGGTAGCCGCCGCCGTTGGTCGAGATGTGCACGTGCGTGTAGTGATTGGCGTCGGGGCCGCCGTAGTCCGGCATCCGGTGCGCGGTGCCGTCCGGGAAATAGATCGCCTGTCGCCAGATCACGTGGTTCAGATCGAACTTCCCCGCGTTGGCCAGCACGTACGCCAGGATGCGGTCCCCGAGCGCCTTGCCGGCGGACGACCCGTAGTCGGGCACCATCACGTCCAGCGCCAGGCCCTCAGGATGCCAGCGCAGGGAGTCCGGGCGGACCCCGGTCATCGTGTGAATCTCCGGGAACGTCGCGCTGACGGCCCGCTCGGCGAGGATGGTGTCGACCTGCAACCCACGCTCGGCGGCGACCCCCACCGGCAAAGCGATCGTGCGCGCCATGGCGCGCGAACTCTCGGCCGCCTCGGCCACGATCAGCGAACTCGGGTGCGGCGCTGGCGGCTCGGCCAAGACCACCTGCGCGCAGCAGATATCCACCTCAGTGGCGGTGGTGACCGGGTGGGTCGCGGTGCCCGCGGACACGAACGCCGCGGCCGGCATCACCAGCGCAGCCAGAGCCACCGACCAGCGGCGCCGGGCGCGCGTGCCGGTAGCTAATTCGGGCCTGTCCACCGGTGCACCATACCCCGCAGGTCACCGTTTGGTAACGGCTTCTAAATTGACAAACGAGTAAATTTATACTCGGCCGAGGGAGGTGCCGAGGTGACAGCCAGTCCGAGATCCGCCACCGAGCCGTCGGTCGATGCCATCGCCGATGCTCTCGTCACCGCATCGCGCCTGCTCCTGGACATCACGGCGCGTTCGATCGCCGTCGTCGACGACACGCTGACGGTCCCCCAGCTACGGGTTCTGGCGATCCTGTCCGCACGCGGCGCGACCAACCTGACCACACTGGCCGGCCAACTCGATGTACAGCCGTCGACCATCGGCCGGATGGCCGAGCGCCTGGCCACCGCCGGGCTGGTAGACCGGCACAAACACCCGGATTCCGGCCGCGAGATCGTGATCGAGCTGACCCGCCGCGGACGCGCCGTCGTGGACACCGTGGCCGCTCGGCGCCGCGCCGAGATCACCCGGATCGTCGAGCTCATGCCGGTGCGCGAGCGCAGGGGCATGGTCCGCGTACTGCACACCTTCGCCGCGGCCGGTGGCGAACCGCCCGCCGACGCCCCGGCCGGTCTCGACTTCTAGTTCAGCTGCGGGGCACCAGGTACGGCGCGAGCGTCGTCAGCTTCTCGCAGGTCTCCTCGAACTCGCGCTCCGGCGTCGACTCGGCGATGATCCCGGCGCCGGCCCGCAGCCAGGTCTGGCCGTCGGCCTCGTAGGCCGATCGCAGCGTCAATGCGGCGTCCATGCCGCCGTCGGCGCTGAACATCACGACCGCGCCGGAATACAGCCCGCGCGGCGACTCGTCGAGCCGCATGATGGCGTCCACGCTCTCGGCCTTGGGAATACCGGAGGCCGTCACCGCGGGGAACAGCGCCTCCAGCGCATGCATCCGGTCCATCTGGTCCGACAGCTCCCCGGACACCGTCGAACCCAGGTGCTGGACGCTGCCGCGCTCCCGCACCGTCATGAAATCGCTGACGACCGTAGTGCCCGGCTTGGCCACCTCGGCGATCTCCTCCTGCGAGCTGCGCACCGAAATCGCATGCTCGACAATCTCTTTCGAGTTCGACTCGAGGTCCTCACGGGCGGCCCGGTCGTGATCCGCGCCGCGGCCGAACGCGCGGGTGCCGGCCAGCGGCTCGGTGATCACGGTGCCGTCGGCGCGCACCGCGGCGACCAACTCCGGACTGAAGCCCAGGGCGCGAATCCCGCCCAGCCGCAACACGAATGACCGCACCGGGGTGTTGTTCGCCCGGCCCACGCGGTACGTCGCCGGGAAGTCGACCGCGAACGGCACCTCGAACCGGCGCGACAGGATCACCTTCTGATAATCGCCGGCCACGATCTCGGCGACGGCGGCGGCAACCCGCGCCGGATAGTCGCTGCCGTCGACACTCACGTCGACGGCGCGGGGGGCGCCGGCCGCCGGGATACCCGACTGCAGCAGACGATTCAGCGCCTCGGAGACCGCGTCCCCGTCCCCCGAAACCCGCACCTCGCCGTCGGTGACGACCACCTGCGTTTGCGCGCTGAAGACCCGCGCCAGCGGGGTCCCCGCCGGCAGGCGCTGCTGCAGCCCGAACCGGTAGGCGCCGAATTCGAAAGCGACCCAACCGAACAGCCGGTCCGTCTCCAGGAGCAGCCGGTCGACCGCGTCGCCGAGCACCTCTCCGGGCCGGCCGCTCCACGGCCGGCGGGCGATCGCGCCGCCGGCGTCGACGATCCGCAATTCGTCGCTGTCGAACTCGATGGCGGTGCGCACTCCGATGGCCAGCACCCACTCGCCCGAATGCTCGTAGCCGACGTAGTCGGCGCCGGAGCGCTCCGGTAGTTCAGCTGCCAGTTGCGCGATCAGATCGGCCGGGGCGACGTCGGCGGGCAAAGAAATGCGCGTCACCGACGCCGCGTCTATAGCTTCAGCAGTCACGAAAGTTAATTTAGCCTAACCTCACCCAAAAAACACTGCCCGCTCCTGTGATTCAGACCCCAGCGCCGGTTTTCGCCTCGCGTTTCGCGACGGTCCACCCACTGGCGGACGTCCGTTGCGCCCAGAAATCGGCATAGCGGCCACCGCGCGCCATCAGCTGGTCATGGCTGCCGCTGTCGTCGACCGTGCCGCAGTCGGACAGCACGACGATGTTGTCGGCCGCGGTGACCGTGGAGAGCTTGTGTGCGATCACGATGACGGTGCTGCGGTCCGCCAGCGCTCGGATGGAGGCGGCGACGTGCCGTTCGTTCTCGGGGTCCAGCGCGCTGGTGGCCTCGTCGAACAGCACGACCGGAGCGTTTTTCAGCAACGCGCGTGCGATCGAAACGCGTTGCCGTTCACCGCCGGACAGCGCTGAACCACCTTCACCGACCCGCGTCTCCCAGCCGCCCGGCAGCCGGTCCACGACGGACTGCAGACCCGCGGTGCGGGCCGCCTCCCGGATGTCGTCGTCGGACGCGGTCGGCGCACCGATCCGCACGTTCTCCCACAGGGTGTCGTCGAACAGGTACACATCCTGGAACACCAGGGACAATTGGGCCATCAGCTCCGCCGTGCCCTGATCGCGGACGTCCACGCCGCCGACCCGGACCACGCCCGCGTCCACGTCGTAGAAGCGCGCCAGCAGGCGGGTGATGGTGGTCTTGCCCGAGCCCGACGGGCCGACCAGCGCCGTCATGGTGCCCGGCGCGGCGACGAAGCTGACGTCCGCCAGTACCGGACGCCCCGGATAGCTGAACCCGACATGGTCCAGCTCGACCTGTCCGGGCTTCGACACTGCTTGCGGCGCAACAGGTTCCGGCAGCGCCGGGGTGTCCAGCACCGACGTGATGCGGTCCAGTTCAGCGCCGGCCATCCGCATCGCGGAGCCGTACTCGGCCAGTTCCGACAGCGGCGAGGTGAATCGCGCGGCCAGTCCGAGGATCGCCACCAGGGTCACCGGGTTGATCTCGCCGCCGACGGCCAGCCAGACGCCCACCGTGATCAGTCCGCCCAGCACCGCCTGCACACCGATGCCGCTCAGCATCATGCCCGCCACCGACGCCCACAGTGCCCGTTTGCCGACGTGCTCCTGTTCGGCCAGCGCCCCGGTCAGCGGATCGAACTCGGCCCCGGTGCGTCCGAACGCCCGCAGCACCGGCTGGCAGCGCGCGAACTCGATGACCCGGGTGTTGACCTCGATCTCGGCGGCGTGGGTGCGCGCCTCGGCCGACGCGAGCAGCGCGGCGGAGGCCCGGGTCGCGAGGATCAGCACCACCCCACCGGCCACTGCGGCGACGCCGATGCGCCAGTCGAAGACGAACAGGCCGACCACCACGGTCAGCGCACTGGTGGTGTTGACCACCAGTGGCGTCACCAGGTGCGCACTACTCGTCCCGACGAAAGTCGTGCCCTTGACCGCGATCTGAGATACCTGGCCCACCCGCTCACGGGTGAACCAGCCCAGCGGCAGCGTGACCATGTGGTCGCCGAGCCGGTGGTGCAGCAGCCGCATGGTGGTCAGCGCCATCCGCATCGACTGCGCCGCCTGTACGTAGTGCGCGACGGCGCTGAGCAGCACCACCACCGCCAAGCCGACGAGCCAACCGCCCGCCGCCCCGAAGTCACCGTCGAACAGCGCAAGCGAGATCGGCACCAACAGCGCCATCGAAAGACCGTGCAGCAGACCGTAACCGACGGCCCACGCCAGGAAGCTGTACATCCGGCCCCGCTCGGGGCCCAGGATTCGTAGGAATCCACCGATCATCGTCATCGCGCCGCCTCCAACTCACCGGACGCCGTGTACGTCTGCCACATGCGCGCGAAATTGCCTTCCCGAGAGAGCAATTCGCCGTGCCGACCCTGTTCGACAATCCGTCCGTCGCCCAGGACGACGATGTTGTCCGCGCCGACGATCGACCCCAGCCGGTGTGCGATCACCAACACGGTCCGGCCCTCGATCAGGGTCGACAGCGCCGCCTGGATCTGCGCCTCGGAGTCCGGGTCGGCGAAGGCCGTGGCCTCATCGAGCACCAGGATCGGGGTATCGGCGAGCAACGCGCGGGCGATACTGATGCGCTGGGCCTCACCGCCGGAGAAGTGCGCGTCCTCCCCGACGACCGAGTCATACCCGCGCGGCAGGGCCATGATCCGGTCGTGGATGTGCGCGGCGCGCGCCGCGGCGTGTACGTCCGCGTCGTCGGCGCCGGAGCGACCCAGCCGGATGTTGTCGGCCACGCTCATGCCCAGCAGCTGCACGTCCTGCAGGACGAATCCCACGTGCCGGTACAGCACCGCGGGATCGATCTGGCGGACGTCGACGCCGCCGATGCGCACCGCGCCCGCGGTGACATCGTGGAAGCGCGGCACCAGCGTCGCCAGCGTGGACTTGCCACTGCCGGACGGGCCGACCAGCGCGGTGATGCTGCCGGCCGGCAGCTCCAGCGAAATGTCCTGCAGCACTGTGTTTGTGCCGTCATACGAGAACTCGACGCCCGAGAAGCTGACCGAATTATCCTGCGGTACTTGCGGGTTCTCGGCAATCGGCAACTCGGGGGCGGTCAGCAGCGCCGTCAGCCGTCCGGCCGCGGCCACTGCCTGGCGGCTCGCGGCGGCCGAGTACCCGACGGCCAGTACCGCCGTCGGGATGGTGACGGCGACGAGGGTCGATCCCAGCACCTCGATGGGCGTGACCCAACCACTGCGGATGAACCACAGGCCGCCGGCCAGGTTGACCAACAGCACCACCGGTGCCTCGACGAACACCGAGGACACCGCGCGCAGCCGGACCATGGGGCCGACGAAACCTGCGAAGCCGTCGTTGAATTCGTCGGCGGCATCGGCAAATCGCTTGTGCGCCTTGCCGGTTTCGCCGAACGTCTTGACCACCGAGACGCCGGCGATGAACTCGACGATGGTCGCGCTGATCTGGGCGATGCCCTCGTTCATCTGCCCCATGCGGGCCGTCGCGCCGCGCATCAGGACGCCGTAGACCACGAGGTAGATCGGAATGGTGCCGATGGCCAGCAGGCCCAGCCGCCAGTCCAGGTACCAGCAGTACGCCAAGCCGAACGCCGGCGTCGCCAGCGCCCCGGTCTTCTCGACCGCGGCGTGCGCCACCAGGTGGTGCAGTTCGCCCACATCGTGCTGGACCGCCTTGCGCACCTCACCGGAGGACGTCGCACCGAACCAGCCCAGCGGCAGCCGCCCGAGCGTGGTCACCAGCCGACGGCGAAGTTCGCCCTGCAACTGGACGTCGGCGTGGTGGGTGAGCGTCAATGCCAGGCCGCCGGCCAGTGTGCGCACCCCGAGGCCGCCGCCGATGAAGACCGCGACGATGGTCCACACCCGGCCCGCGTCGATCGGGCCGCCGGCAAGCAGGCACCGGCCCAACTCGACGATGCCGATGAACGGCACCACCGTCGCCGCTGCCGCGATCAGCTGCAGCAATTGCGCCAGCGCGGTGCGGCCGCGCACCGGGGCCAGCAGCTCTTTCAGCGCCACGCGATCCTGCGCCGCCGCGAGCTTCGCCCGTTTGAGCTGCTCACGCGGCGACGGTTCTGCGTTGGTCATACGAATACCCACTCCGCCGATGACTAAGGTTTGCCTAACCATAGCCACTGGGTGTGGGGTATGCGCACCCGCCCGCTGTTCAGGCCAGAACGGTGCGCACCACGGCGTCGGCCAACAACCGGCCCGGATCGGTCAGCACCAGACGGTCGCCGGTGACCTCTACGAGACCGTCTGCCACCACCTCCTGCGCCCGGTCCCGCTCCGCCGCGGTGAGGACGGCGACCGGCAGACCGCTGCGCAGCCGCAACCGCAACATGACGTCCTCGACGTGGCGGGTGGCGTCGTCCAGCTCCTCGAAGTCCGCGACCGGCAGGCTGCCCTCGGCCAGCGCCTGGGCATAAGCGTTGGGGTGCTTGACATTCCACCACCGCCGCGCGCCGACGAACCCGTGCGCACCCGGCCCGGCACCCCACCATTGGCCGCCGTCCCAGTAACCCAGATTGTGTCGGCACTCGCCGCCCGGACGGCTCCAGTTCGACACCTCGTACCAATCGAGGCCGGCCCGGCTCAAGTGCGTATCCAGCAGCTCGTAGCGGGCCGCGAGCACGTCGTCGTCGGGCGCGGGAAGCTCGCCGCGCCGGACCTTCCGGGCCAGGGCCGTGCCGTCCTCGACGATCAGGGCATAGGCCGAGACGTGGTCGACGCCGGCCTCGATCGCAGCGTCGGCGGAGCGGCGCAGGTCGTCGTCGGATTCCCCCGGCGTGCCGTAGATGAGGTCGAGGTTGACGTGCGCGAACCCGGCCGCCAGGGCCTCACGGGCGGCCGCCAGGGCGCGGCCCGCCGAGTGGGTGCGGTCGAGTGCCAGCAGCACGTGCGGTGCCGTCGACTGCATACCGAGCGAAATGCGGGTGTAGCCGGCCTCGAGCAGCGCGGTGAAGAACTCCGGCGATGTCGACTCCGGATTGGATTCGGTGGTCACCTCGGCGCCGGGATCGAGGCGGAAGTTGTCCCGCACCGCGTCGAGTACCGCTGCGAGTCCGGAGCCACCGAGCAGGGATGGGGTACCGCCGCCGACGAACACCGTGTCGACCGGCAGCTCGACCTGGGCGCCTGCCATCGCCAACTCGGTGCGCAGTGCCGTCAGCCAGCCCTCGGGACTGGCTCCGCCCAGCTCACTGGCGGTATAGGTGTTGAAATCGCAGTACCCGCACCGCGTCGCGCAGAAGGGCACGTGGATGTAGATCCCGAACGGACCGGCCACGGAAGCGCCGTGCCGCTGATCGGGGTTCATGGCAACCAGTGTCCCATCGCGGCTGGTGAAGTTTTGCTCACGCTGATCGCCAACCTGGCCCGGTTAGGCCGAATGCCCTGCTCGTGGCAGAATGACGGGGTGTCCGCCAGCCTCAACCGCGCCCTCGGTTCCGCATTGGTAATGCGGCGGCATGTCGACTTCAAGCGCGTATGCAGCTGTTGCTGTCTGCCTTGATGCCCGCCTTGATGCCTCAGCTCTGACAATCAGATCTTTCAGCCGGCACAGGATCGGCAATGCCGGACAGCCCCCGGCTAACGCGTGATCCAACGCCTGCTCTTGTGCGAAGGAAACCACCCCGTGACAACAGCAAAACCTGCCAAGACCCGCGATGAAGGCCAGTGGGCACTGGGCAATCGCGAGCCGCTGAACCCCAACGAGGTGTTCAAGCTGGAGGACGACGCGCTCAATGTGCGCCAGCGCATCATCGACGTCCACTCCAAGCAGGGCTTCAGCAGCATCGACAAGGACGACCTGCGCGGCCGCTACCGCTGGATGGGTCTCTACACCCAGCGCGAGCAGGGCTACGACGGCACCTTCACCGGCGACGACAACGCCGACATGCTGGAAGCCCCGTACTTCATGATGCGGGTGCGCTGCGACGGTGGCGCGCTGACGAGCGCGGCCCTGCGGACCATCGGTGAAATCTCTGTCGAGTTCGCGCAGGACAGCGCCGACATCACCGACCGCGAGAACATCCAGTACCACTGGATCCGGATCGAGGATGTGCCCGAGATCTGGCGGCGCCTCGAATCCGTCGGCCTGCAGACCACCGAAGCGTGCGGCGACTGCCCGCGAGTGGTGCTGGGTGGCCCGCTGTCCGGTGAGTCGCTCACAGAGGTGCTCGACCCGAGCTGGGCCGTCGACGAGATCGTCAGCCGCTACATCGGCAACCCCGAGTTCTCCAACCTGCCGCGCAAGTACAAGACCGCCATCTCCGGCTTGCAGGACGTCGCGCACGAGATCAACGACATCGCCTTCATCGGCGTGAACCACCCCGAGCACGGCCCCGGCCTGGACATCTGGGTCGGCGGTGGGCTGTCCACCAACCCGATGCTGGCCCAGCGCCTCGGCGCGTGGGTGCCGCTGGCCGAGGTGCCGGACGTCTGGGAGGGCATCACCAAGGTCTTCCGCGACTACGGCTACCGCCGCCTGCGCTCCAAGGCCCGCCTGAAGTTCCTGATCAAGGACTGGGGCGTAGAGAAATTCAGGGAAGTTCTCGAGACCGAGTACCTCGGGCGCAAGCTCATCGACGGTCCCGCCCCGGAGCAGGTTCCGCACACCATCGACCACGTCGGCGTGCAGAAGCTCAAGAACGGCCTGAACGCCGTCGGCGTCGCGGCCATCGCCGGTCGCTCGTCGGGCACCATCCTGACCAAGGTCGCCGACCTGGCCGAGGCCGCCGGCTCCGACCGAATCCGCCTCACCCCGTACCAGAAGCTGATCATCCTCGACGTCGCCGACGACAAGGTCGAAGAACTGATCGCCGGCCTGGACGCCCTGGGCCTGCAGACGCGGCCGTCGCACTGGCGCAAGAACCTGATGGCCTGCACCGGCATCGAGTACTGCAAGTTGTCGTTCGCCGAGACCCGGGTTCGGGCCCAGTCCCTGGTTCCGGAGCTGGAGCAGCGGCTGGCCGACCTGAACGCCGAGCTCGACGTCCCGGTGACGATCAACCTCAACGGCTGCCCGAACTCGTGCGCCCGCATCCAGATCGCCGACATCGGCTTCAAGGGCCAGATGATCGACGACGGGAATGGTCCCGAAGAGGGCTTCCAGGTACACCTGGGCGGCAGCCTCGGCCTGGACAGCGGTTTCGGCCGCAAGCTGCGTCAGCACAAGGTGTTGGCCACCGAGCTCGGCGACTACATCGATCGTGTCGTGCGCAACTTCGTGAAACAACGCGAGGCCGGCGAGCGTTTCGCTCAGTGGGCCATTCGGGCCGACGAAGCTGATTTGAGGTGAACGTAGACGTGAGTGGCATGACTGCAGTCGAACTGAGGGCACTCGCCGAGCGCGGGGCCGAAGAACTGGCCGACGCCACTGCCGAGGAACTGCTGCGCTGGGTCGAGGACAATTTTTCCGGCCAGTACGTGGTGGCTTCCAACATGCAGGACGCCGTGCTGGTCGAGATGGCGGCCAAGGTCCATCCCGGCGTCGACGTGCTGTTCCTGGACACGGGCTACCACTTCGCCGAGACCATCGGCACCCGCGACGCGGTCGAGGCCGTGTACGGGGTGAACGTGGTGAACGTGACGCCCGAGCAGACCGTCGCCGAGCAGGATCAGCTGGTGGGCAAGGACCTGTTCGCCAGCGACGCCGCCCGCTGCTGCAACCTGCGCAAGGTGCAGCCGCTGTCCAAGGCGCTCAAGGGCTACACGGCCTGGGTGACCGGTATCCGCCGGGTCGAGGCGCCGACGCGCGCCAACGCTCCGCTCATCAGTTTCGACGAGGCATTCGGTCTGGTGAAGATCAACCCGATCGCCGCGTGGAGCGACGACGACATGCAGGCGTACATCGAAGCCAACGGCATTCTCGTGAATCCGCTTGTGGACGAAGGCTATCCGTCCATCGGCTGCGCTCCGTGCACGCAGAAGCCGGTCGAGGGCGCTGACCCACGCAGTGGTCGCTGGGCCGGTCTGTCCAAGACCGAATGCGGTCTGCACGCGTCCTGAGGTTGTCTTGCAACTGATCCTCACCGCGCACGGCAGTGCCGATCCGCGGTCCGCGGCGAACACCCGCGAGGTGGCCCGCACGGTGGCCGCCTCGCGGCGTGGCCTCGATGTCAAAGTGGCGTTCTGCGAACACAATTCGCCGAATCTGCGGGACGTGCTGGCCGGCTCCCGCGCCGATGGTGTCGTCGTGCCACTGCTGTTGGCCGACGCCTATCACGCGCGCATCGACATCCCCGAGATGATCGCCGCGGTCAATCCGGCGGTCCGGCAGGCCGATGTACTCGGCGAAGACGACCGCCTGATCCACGTGCTGAGCCAGCGGCTCACGCACTCCGGAGTGTCCCGACTGGACGCCGGCGTCGGCGTCCTGGTGACCGCAGTGGGTTCGTCTTCGGCGGCGGCCAACGCACGCACCGGCGCGGTGGCCGCCGGACTGGTTGCGGGCACCCACTGGCAGGCCACGACGGCGTTCGCCACCGGCCCGCAGGCGAACCTGGCCGACGCCGCCGCCCAACTCCTGGAACAGGGCGCGACGCGGCTGGTCATCGCGCCCTGGTTCCTGGCCCACGGCACGATCACCGACCGGGTGGCCGAATTCGCTGCCACACACCGGATTCCCATGGCCCAGCCGCTGGGCTCGCACCGGCTCGTCGCCGAGACCGTACTGGACCGCTTCGACGACGTCGCTGCCGTCCGGCACGCGGCGTAAGCCGTCTGAATCCCGGCAAGACTGCGGCCGCCGCCGTATGGATCGCGTATAGATCGTGGCACCGCAGCGACGACACCGGTTGACTCGGGCTCATGCGAATATCCGGGAGCGCCGATGTCTGACCTGCTGCAACTGCTGTCCATGATGGCGCTGCCGACATCGGTCCTCCTGGTGTGCCGCCGCGTCAACCGGCGCGACCCGCGGTCGCCCGCGGCTCGATCCTGATCACGCACCACGCTTCCGTCGCCTACGATCCGGACCGTCGACAACGATCCGGACCAAGGAGACACCGCGCGTGGGCACACACCCCGACACCGGCCGTAAGGGGCTGGGCCCTCTGGGTTCGGCCGGCCTGGCCATCAGCGCGCTGGGCGTCGTCTTCGGCGACATCGGGACCAGCCCGATCTACACCATGCAGACGCTGTTCAATCCCGATGACCCGCACCCGGTGCCGATCACCCATGACAACATCTACGGCGTCGTCTCCCTGGTGTTCTGGTCGGTGATGCTGATCGTCACCATCACCTACGTCAGCTTGGTGATGCGTGCCGACAACGACGGCGAGGGCGGCGTCATGGCGCTGATCACCCTGGTGAAGCGCTCGTCGAACAAGCTCGGCAAGCGCACCGCGTCCGTCCTCGCCGCACTCGGAATCCTCGGTGCCGCATTGTTTTTCGGTGACTCGATGATCACCCCGGCCATCTCGGTGCTGTCTGCGGTCGAAGGCTCGAAAACCATCGACCCCGGCCTCACGGACTGGGTGGTCCCGATCACCGCGGTGATCATCATCGCGCTGTTCAGCGTGCAGAGCCGCGGCACCGCGGTCGTCGGAAAGTTCTTCGGTCCGGTGATGATCGTGTGGTTCACGGTGATCGGCGCGTGCGGAGTGACGGGGATCGCCAGAGAGCCCGAGATCCTGCGCGCCCTGAACCCCGGGTACGCACTGAGCTTCATGGCCGGACATTTCCACATCGCGTTCTTCGCGCTGGCCGCCGTGGTGCTGTCGGTGACCGGCGCAGAAGCCCTGTACGCGGACATGGGCCATTTCGGCCGCAAGCCGATCACCTTTGCGTGGCTGCTGCTGGTGTTCCCGGCGTGCGTGCTGAGCTATTTCGGGCAGGGCGCGCTGCTGCTGCAAAACCCGACGGTTCACGACGCACCGTTCTTCCTGCTGACCCCTGACTGGGGCCGGCTGCCGATGGTGCTCCTGGCCACCGCGGCCACCGTGATCGCCTCGCAGGCCGTGATCACCGGAGCGTTCTCCGTCGCCGCCCAGGCCGCCCATCTGGGCTATCTGCCGCGACTGCGGATCCTGCACACGTCGGCGTCCACGATGGGCCAGATCTACGTGCCCTGGATCAACAGCATGCTGTTGTTCGCCGTCCTGACCCTGGTATTCGCGTTCCGCAGCTCCGCCGCGCTCGGCTATGCGTACGGAATGGCGGTGACCGGGACCATGACCATCACCACCCTGCTGTTCCTCAACATCGCGCGGGCCAGATGGAACTGGCCCGTGTGGTCGGTGATCGCCATCGGCATCCCGCTGCTCACCGTGGACCTGTTGTTCCTCGCCGCCAACCTGACCAAGCTGGTGCACGGCGCCTGGCTGCCGCTGCTGATCGGGTTGATCGCGTTCACGGTGATGACCACCTGGCAGCAGGGCCGCGCGGTGGTGACCCGGGCCCGCGACGCTGTCGAAGGGCCGTTGCGCCAGTTCGTCGACTCCATCGTCTCCAGCGATCCGCCGCTGACGCGCGTACCGGGCACCGCGGTGTTCCTCAACCGCGGCATCGAGACCGCGCCGCTGGCCATGCGCGCCAACGTCAAGTACAACCGCATGCTGCACGAGCACGTGGTGGTGCTGTCCCTGGTGACGGCGACGGTGCCACGCGTCGCCCCCGCCGACCGGCTGGCCATCGACGACCTCGGCTACACCGACGACGGCATCATCCATGTCACCGCCACGTACGGCTACATGGACCGGCCCGACGTGCCCGCTGCCCTCGCGCTGCTCGATTCGGCTCACACCGAGGGGCCACTAGATCTCTCCGGCGCCACCTATTTCCTGTCCAAGGTCGATCTGGTGATGGGCAAGGAGCCCTCGATGGCCCCGTGGCGGACAAGGCTTTTCATCGGTACGTCGTACATCACTTCCGACGCCGCGGCCTATTTCCGGCTGCCGCTCGACCGTACGGTGGTCCTGGGCTCCCGCATCGAGGTATGAAATACCGACCCCGGGGTGACGCGTTGTCCCAAGCAGATAGATTTTGTGATGATCGAAACCCTTGACGGAGCACCTGCGATTCAGCAGATTCGGCAGGTGCCTGTCGCGGCGTGACGGTCAGGTGTGGCACGGCAGTGCCGCGCGGGCATCACAATTTCACCAGCAGGTCCGACGAGAGGTCATCGATGGGCAAGATCTACGCCAATGTCACCGAATTGGTCGGCCGTACCCCGCTGGTCCGGCTCAATCGGGTGACAGAGAACGCTGGTGCACAGGTCGTCGCGAAGCTGGAGTTCTACAACCCGGCCAACAGCGTGAAGGACCGGATCGGCGTGGCGATCGTCGACGCCGCCGAACAGTCCGGTGAGCTCAAGCCCGGCGGCACCATCGTGGAGGCCACCAGCGGCAACACCGGTATCGCGCTGGCCCTGGTGGGTGCGGCCCGCGGCTACAAGGTCATCCTGACCATGCCGGAGACCATGTCCGTCGAACGACGGGTCATGCTGCGCGCATATGGCGCCGAGATCGTGCTGACGCCGGGTGCCGAGGGCATGGCCGGCGCGGTCGCCAAGGCCAAGCAGATTCTCGCCGAGACCCCGAACTCCGTCGCGGCCGATCAGTTCGCCAACCCGGCCAACCCGGCGATCCACGAGAAGACCACGGCCGAGGAGGTCTGGGCCGACACCGACGGCGAGGTCGACATCTTCGTCGCCGGCATCGGAACCGGCGGCACCCTCACGGGCGTCGGGCACGTCCTCAAGTCCCGCAAGCCCGACGTGAAGATCGTCGGTGTCGAACCGGTCGACTCCCCCATCCTCACCGGCGGGCAGGCCGGGCCGCACAAGATTCAGGGCCTCGGCGCGAACTTCGTCCCCGAGGTGCTGGACCGCTCCGTGTACGACGAGATCATCGACGTCGCGTT